>Ga0209295_1000146_pt1 | contig 73583 bp, 46 predicted proteins | sample Porto_5metaG_FD_187428 | JGI IMG/M metagenome (GOLD analysis project Ga0209295, IMG submission 187428) | Marine algal microbial communities from Porto, Portugal - Porto_5 metaG (SPAdes) (version 2) | ecosystem: Host-associated > Algae > Red algae > Unclassified | place: Portugal: Porto...
CCTCAGTACATCCTATTGCATTACCCACCGCATTGTATGGTGTAATGGTAACATATATGGTTGTTGTTTCAGGTAAATCTGATACCAAGTTGTAAGTAGTTACATTTCCAAGATCTTGGTTATCTATAATATCCGTTCCGCCAGAAGTTGTTCCTATCGAGATACCATATCCAGTTGCGTCAGTCACCGCATTCCAACTTAAATCCGTAGTAATGTCTACGTTAGTAGCATTGTTTAATGGACTAGTTAAAGTGGTACAGTTAGGAGGCGTAGGTAAGGTTTCAGTTGTAAATGATTCCTCAGTACATCCTGTAGCATTACCCACCGCATTGTATGGTGTAATGGTAACATATATTGTTGTTGTTTCAGGTAAATCTGATACCAAGTTGTAAGTTGTTACATCTCCAAGATCTTGGTTATCTATAATATCCGTTCCGCCAGAAGTTGTCCCTACAGTGATACTATATCCAGTTGCGTCAGTCGCCGCATTCCAAGTTAAATCTGTAGTAATGTCTACGTCAGTTGCATTGTCTAGTGGACTAGTCAAAGTTGTACAGTTAGGAGGCGTAGGTAATGTTTCAGTCGTAAATGCTTCCTCAGAACATCCTATTGCATTACCTACAGCGTTATATGGTGTAATAGTAACATATATGGTCGTTGTTTCAGGTAAATCTGATACCAAGTTGTAAGTTGTTACATCTCCAAGATCTTGGTTATCTATAATATCCGTTCCACCAGAAGTTGTTCCTACCGAGATACTATATCCAGTTGCGTCAGTTGCCGCATTCCAACTTAAATCCGTAGTAATGTCTACGTCAATTGCGTTGTCTAGTGGACTAGTCAAAGTTGTACAGTTAGGAGGCGTAGGTAGCGTTTCAGTCGTAAATGCTTCCTCAGAACATCCTATTGCATTACCTACCGCATTGTATGGTGTAATAGTAACATATATGGTCGTTGTTTCAGGTAAATCAGATATAAGGTTGTAAGTTGTTACATCTCCAAGATCTTGGCTATCTATAATATCCGTTCCACCAGATGTTGTCCCTACAGTGATGCTATATCCAGTTGCGTCAGTTGCCGCATTCCAACTTAAATCCGTAGTAATATCTACGTCAGTTGCATTGTCTAGTGGACTAGTCAAAGTTGTACAGTTAGGAGGCGTAGGTAAGGTTTCAGTCGTAAATGCTTCCTCAGAACATCCTATTGCATTACCTACCGCATTGTATGGTGTAATAGTAACATATATGGTCGTTGTTTCAGGTAAATCAGATATAAGGTTGTAAGTTGTTACATCTCCAAGATCTTGGCTATCTATAATATCCGTTCCACCAGATGTTGTCCCTACAGTGATGCTATATCCAGTTGCGTCAGTTGCCGCATTCCAACTTAAATCCGTAGTAATATCTACGTCAGTTGCATTGTCTAGTGGACTAGTCAAAGTTGTACAGTTAGGAGGCGTAGGTAAGGTTTCAGTCGTAAATGATTCCTCAGTACATCCTATTGCATTACCCACCGCATTGTATGGTGTAATGGTAACATATATTGTTGTTGTTTCAGGTAAATCTGATATAAGGTTGTAAGTTGTTACATTTCCAAGATCTTGGTTATCTATAATATCCGTTCCGCCAGAAGTTGTCCCAACCGAGATACTATATCCAGTTGCGTCAGTTGCCGCATTCCAAGTTAAATCCGTAGTAATATCTACGTCAGTTGCATTGTCTAGTGGACTAGTCAAAGTTGTACAGTTAGGAGGCGTAGGTAAGGTTTCAGTTGTAAATGATTCTTCAGTACATCCTGTAGCGGTAGCTATCGCGTTATATGGTGCAATTGTTACGAATATTGTAGTTGTTTCAGGTAAATCAGAAACTAGGTTATAAGTAGTTACATTACCAACATCTTGGTTATCTAAAATATCAGTACCACCAGTTGTAGTCCCTACAGAGATTATATATCCAGTAGCCTCTGTTATAGCAGTCCAACTTAAATCCGTCGTAATGTCCACGTCAGTTGCATTGTTTAATGGTGTAGTTAGACTGGTACAATTTGGAGGATCTGTTGAAGCAGCATCTCCGGTTCTAATACTTTCTTCAGCACAACCTATAGCATCACCTACAGCGTTATAAGGTGTTATGTTTACAAAAATTAAACGATTAGTATCTAAGTTATTAGGAAGATCGTAAGTTGTTACATTTCCAACATCAATACTATTAAGAATTTCAATACCACCACTAGTGGTCCCTAATGACAGTAAGTACCCTGTAGCATTAGGGATAGCATTCCAAGAAAAATCTGTATCTATTAAGACATCTGTAGCACCATCTAATGGTAGTGTTAAGCTAGTACACTCTGGAGCAACAGGAATAGTTTCTGTGGTGAAACTTTCTTCGGCACATGTTATGGCATCTCCAATAGTGTTATATGGTGTTATTTGCACATAAATTATAGTGTTTTCAGGAAGGTCTGTAGTTAATTGATAGGCTGTTACATTGGCAACATCGATATCATTTAGTATATCATTACCACCAGAAGTTGTTCCTACTGTGATTCTATACCCATCGGCATTAGCAATTGGTTCCCATTCTATATCAGTATCTACAGCTATATCCGTACTGTCATGTAATGGTAATGTTAATGTTGTACAATCTGGCACTGTTGGTGTGCTATTATTGGTAATAGTAAAACTTTCGGTTGTACAAGCCAATGCTTGTCCTTCATCATTAAAAGGTGTAATTGTAACTTCTACAATTTCACTTCCTGAAAAATCTGATAAAAATTGATAAGATGTTTCAGTAACTGTTTCGTTATCCACTAATAGGATATTACCAGGCTGTACTACGACAGTTAATAAATAGGCGTTAGTATAAGGTGTTGGTTCCCAATTGATGTTTGTGTTAACAGGTACATCGATGTCTCCATTTAAAGGTGAAATTAATTGAGTACAAGTTGGTATAGGACAGTCTAAAAGATCTCCTGTAATAGTCCATCCATAAGTATCAATTATAGATTGTCTTTGTGCTTGAGCATCACAATACAATAGATTTTGAGCACCAAGATTTATATTAGAATTTAAGGCAAGCTCAGACCAAGCGATTAATGTTTCATCATAATTTTCTCTAGATAATGCAGTATAATCAAGCATGTATTGCATGTTGGTCACGTTACTAACATCCCAAGCCGATAACGGTTGATTAAAAGCTGTGGCATTACTGAACATGTATTTCATATCTGTGGTTCCAATATTCCAATCGTCTAAATTCTGATCGAAAGCTGTTGCGTTTCTAAACATAGAGATCATATTAGACACATTAAGAACTTTCCAACTATTAAGCGATTGATTAAAAGCTATGGCGTCGTAAAACATTTCTTCCATAGTGATCACACCTCTTACATTCCAGCTGTCGATAGTTCCATTAAAAATACTAGCCCCTCTAAACATTTCTTCCATAGTTGTTACAGAAGCCACATTCCATGAGTTCATGGTTTGATTGTAACTTGTTGCATTTTTAAACATGGCTTGCATTGTGTTAACAAAGGACACATTCCAAATGTCTATATTTTGATTAAAATTAGAGGCACCATAAAACATTTCTGCCATGGTTAATACTTCACCAGTGTTCCAATTGTTTAGTGTTTGATTAAAAAGTATGGCATTTTTAAACATACTTTCCATATTAGTAACAGAAGCAACAGTCCAATCATTAATTGGTGAGTCAAAAGCACTTGCGTTTTCAAACATAGAAGGCATTAAAGTAACAGAGCTAACGGTCCAATCGTTTAAGTCTTGGTTAAATAGCGAAGCATTTTTAAACATAGAAGACATGTTAGCAACAGCACTAACATCCCAAAGATTTAATGGTTGGTTAAAGACTTCGGCGTATTCAAACATAGAGGTCATATCTACTACAGAATTGACATCCCATCCATTTAGTGGTTTGTTAAAAGCTTTAGCGTTTTTAAATGTTGACGCCATATTTATAACATTGGTTACGTTCCAGGCACTAATATCTTGATTAAACACCTCTGCGCTTTCAAACATAGACTGCATGTTGGTTACAGCAATTGGAATCCAGTTATCTAAAGGCGTATTGAAGTTAGTCGCACTTTCAAACATAGAACTCATGTCGTTAACAGAAGTGACATTCCAACCATTAATATTTTGATTGAAAGCTGTTGCATTTTCAAACATTGAAGACATGTTAGTGACATTACTAACAATCCAATTGTCTATTGGTTGATTAAAGTTGCTTGCGCTGTTAAACATTTCTTCCATGGTGATAACAGCGGTCACATCCCAATCAAGTAGTGGTTGGTTGAATAGACTTGCTCTATTAAACATCTGTTTCATACTGGTCACTGCGCTTACATCCCAGCTGTTTATGTTTTGGTTAAATGCACTAGTATAAGAAAACATACTGTTCATACTAGTAACATTGCTTGTCACCCAATTGTCTAATGGTTGGTCAAAAATGCTAGTCCCATAAAACATATAATTCATATTGTTGACATTGGATACGTCCCAATCATTTAAAGGTTGATTAAAAGCAGTAGCACTTTGAAACATACTAGACATGTCTTCAATATTACTAACATCCCAATCGTTTATATTACCATTAAAAAGATTGGTAGAACCAAACATACGATATGTGGTTGTTACCTGTGACAAATCAGGTAAGTCTGTAGCGTTGTATTCCATATTTCTACAATAATAGAATGCGTTTTTCATTGATTGCCATTGTTGGGTTCCCCATTGATCTATAGATAGTAATTTTTGATTGTCTCGCGCAAAATTAGAATAGTAATGAGCTGGATAGTCTCCAATAATACTGATGGTATAAATACCTGGGACAAGGTAAGTATGGGTAATACCTCCAGTTACATTATTATTGAATTGATTATCTCCCCAGTCTATAGAGTAATTATAAGTTAGGTAATCTGGATATCCAGAGTTAGCATCTATTCTAATTTGATTATCATCACTAGTATAGCTTTGTGATAGACTGGTGTCTATAGTAATTTTAAAGGCTGTAGGGTCATTAACCCAACTAGATATAACACTAAAACTTTCTTCTGTACATCCTATAGCATCTCCATCTGTTGCATTGTAAGGCACTACGGTTACGAAAACAGTGTCGCCAGGTGTTAAATCTGATGTCAAGTCTAAACCAGTTACATTACCGACATCTAGGTCTGTTACTACAGTAGTAACGACACCACTATTTTCTATTCGATAACTAATTTTATAACCTGTAGCTCCAGGAACCATTTCCCAAATTATATCTGTATTTGATGGGACGTTAGTATCACCATTAAGAGGAGAAACCAAAGACGTACAAATTACAAATGAACAATTAATAATATCGTCATTTATTGTCCAATTAGAGTTGTCAATTAGGTTTTGTCGTTGGTTCAAACTATCGCAATAGTTTAATCCTTCTGCACCAAGTGTTACGTAATTTCTTACCGTTTGCGCCTCCCAACCAATTAATGTGTTATCGTAATTAGTTTGAGATAAACCAGAATCATCTAACATGTCGGCCATGTTTGTTACGTTACTTATGTTCCAGGATGCTAAGCTTTGGTCAAATGCAGTTGCATTTCTAAACATGCTAGACATATTGGATACGGAGGACGTGTCCCAGTTATTTAATGGTTGGTTAAAAGTTGAAGGGTTAGTCGTAGAGGAGTAAAACATATATGACATATTGGTTACTTCTGAAGTCACCCAACCATTTAAAGGTTGATTAAAAACACGTGCTGAACTAAACATAGAACTCATGTTTTTAACCTTACTAACATCCCATATTTCAAGAGGTTGGTTAAACGTAGTATTTGATGCAAACATAGCACTCATGTCTGTTACTTTACTAACATCCCAACTTGCAATAGCTTGATTAAACGCATTTGCAGAACGAAACATATTATTCATATTAGTAACATTGCTAACAACCCAACCTGTAATATCCTGATTAAATAGATAAGCAGTTTCAAACATTGATTGCATATCAACAACATTACTAACATCCCAGGTTGTAATATCCTCATTAAATTGAGTTGCACCATCAAACATCGACTCCATATCTGTAACCGCACTAACAATCCAACTATTTAAAGGTTGATTAAAATATCTGTTATCCCTGAACATGAAACTCATGTTGGTTACATTGCTAACGTCCCAATCGTTAATTGGCTGGTTAAATCTAGTACTTCCAAAGTATCCATCAAACATATGAGACATATTGGTAACACTGCTAACTATCCAACTGTTTAGTGGTTGATCAAAGACTGTATTTTTATAAAACATATACGACATGTCTTGTACATTACTTACGTTCCAAATTTCTATAGGTTGATTAAAATCTGCGTCTCTAAACATATAAGACATGTCAGTTACATTATTAACTAACCAACTACTTAATTGAAGGTTAAAAGTGGTGTTATAAAACATGAAAGACATATCTGTTACATTACTAACTTCCCAACCATTTATACTTTGATTAAATGCAGAAGCAGAATAAAACATTTTAGACATTGTCGTTACTTGTGCTGTATTCCAATTGTCTAGAGGCTCATTGAAGCTTGATGTGTTGTAGAATGTTTCTGACATATCTGTAACATTACCTGTATTCCATAAGTCTAAAGGTCTATTAAAAATAGAAGCGCCATAAAAGATACCTGAAAGATCTGTAATGGTACTTACATCCCAATGATTTATAATACCGTTGAAAGCTTCGGCATTTTTAAACATGTTTTTAAGCGTTGTTACCTGTGATAAATCAGGAGCATCTATGGCATCAAAATTTAAATTTTCACAACCATAAAAAGCATTTTCCATGGTTTGCCATTGGATATTACCCCAGTTTAAAATTTCTATAATTTTTAATTTATCACCTTGATTATTAAAATATATAGAAGGGAATGTACCACTTATAGTTATTGTATACGTGTTTGGAGTTACATAAGTATGGGTGATATCTCCAGTAACTCCAGTGTCTGTTTGTCCATCTCCCCAATCTATATTATAATTATAAGTATACGCTGGATTTGTTGGTATTTTAATTTCGTTAATTGCAGAAGTCCCTGTGTCTGTATTAGACGTATTCCAAAGCGATGAGAATTCGGTTTGTGACAAAGACGTAAGACTTAAAAATAAAAAAAGTAAAGTAATCGTGTGTTTCATGAAATTAAATTTTAAAAAATCGGCAAAATTAATTTTAAATTTTGAGAGTAAGAATTTACTTAGTGTTTGGGTTTGTTGACTTAAAATAGTTCGTTTTTTGAACGTAATTAGTATTTGATTAGAGGTAAGCGTTTACAACTAAAGGTTTTTGATTTTGTGTTATATTCAGCTATGTTTTGCTTATTTAATAGAAGTTGACTTATTAATTTTATAAATAGTCCTTACTATACCGAAAGCTATTTTATGTTGTTCTCTGAAAACCTCATTATTTTCAATAGTTAAAGTCCATGATTTTAAGTCAGTAAAGCATGCGGTTGTTAATTCCGTTTTTTGTAATAATGATAGCTCTTTTAATGTCATATTTATAGTATTACATTTGTTTCAAAATGCAAAGGTCTTATTCTTTATAAAACTTTTACACCCTGAATTCAGTGAAAAATGTAATGGTTCAGATTTCAGTGGTTTTTCGCTTACTTTTTTTTAAATACTAGCTTTGTTTAGAAAAGAAAAGCTCATCATAATTGTGCTTTGTCTTGGTACAGTTTTTTATAAAGTTTTTATTTGATCTGTGTCAGTTTCTCTTTTGTTACTACTGGACTAAAAAGCCTTACATGTTTTCTGTTTTGCTGATTGAAAGTAGTCAGTATACCATGAAATTTATAAAACTAAAACATTAAATAAGCTGTGGTTTATATCTTATTGAATGATTTTACTTTTTTTATCTAAAAACACGATGAATAGATGATTTTTGTTAAAAAAAGACGTTAATTTTATCAAATAATAAATTATCAACCATTAAATTATTAAATCATGAAATTAATTAATGTCTTTAAAGTAGTCATAACGTTAGTTGTGCTCTTTTCATTTAGTCGCATACATGCACAGCGCATTTATGTTTCAAAAACAGGAGATGATGCCAATCCAGGCACAGTAAATCAACCTTTTAAAACAATAGCAAAAGCATCTGCAGTAGCTAATCCTGGTAATACTATTGTTATTGGAGAAGGGACTTATGAGGAAACTATCAAACCTTCAAAATCAGGAACACCAGGAAACCCTATTGTCTATACCTCTAAACAAGGAGAAAAAGTTATTATTTCAGCAATGCAAGCCTTAAGCGGGTGGACATCTGATGGAGGCAGTATATGGAAAACTACTGTAAATTGGGATTTAGAGCAGCGTAATTTTGTAACCCGAGGCGCTACCGTTTTGGATTTAGCTAGATGGCCCAATAATACCGATGGCGATCGTTTTACATTAAATTCATTACGTAATGAGGGCGGAAGTCAAGATGAGGTGTCTATAAATGCTTTTTTAACAGATGGAGATATTCCAAATTGGCCATGGTCAAATGGAGGGTCTATTATGTTTTACGGAGACCGTTCAGGATCAGGATGGACAACATGGAGAGCGTGGATAAAAAACCAATCTTCTGGTAGAGTAACTTTTGATGCGGTCAAAAATCAAAATTGGATAATTACTGCACATCCACCTGGAGATAAAGGCGATTATTATTTAGAAGGCATTAAAGAAGCCTTAGATTATCAAAACGAATGGTACTTTGACGCTAACACAAACACACTTTTTGTGCAACTACCTGGTGGTGTAAAACCTAATGATGGAGAAGTGCAAATGGCAAAAAGACGCTTGACCGCTGACTTAGAAAATCGTAATTATATACATATTGAAAACCTTGCCCTATTTGGAGGTACAGTAAGTATTAAAGGAAACGGAAATAATTTAAAAGGAGTAAAGGTGTTATATGGAAGTATGACACGAGGTATTAGTCCAAATTTTAATTCAGGTATCAATGCAGTTGATATTAAATATGGATCTAAAAACACCATTATTGAAAATTCTGAAGTAGGTTTTGGAGACGGAACAGGTGTTTGGGATTCTGGAGATGCTACAATCATTAGGAATAATTACATTCATGATTTTGATTTTTTAGGATCTTATGATGCTCCTGTCATGGCTAGAGGTAAAAACACGAAGGTTTTACGTAATAATATCTCTCGTGGTGGTAGAGATGGTATTCAGATAACAAGCAAAAATTCTGAAGTTGCTTGGAATGATATCTCTTATAGTAATCTTATTGCTGATGATTGTGGTTTACTATATACCATTAACAAAGGTTTAAATATGGATATTCATCACAACTGGTTTCATGACGCGAAAAGTAGAGGCGAATTGAAGAAAGCAGCAGGTATTTATTTAGATAATGATGCTGAAAATGTTAGAGTATACCGTAATGTAGTTTGGAATGTCGAGTGGACAAATATTCAAATTAATTGGAATGGAAAAGATATTGATATATTTAATAATACGTTAGTTAAAGCTGATGGCGGTACTATGGGAGCTTGGCATAAAGCAGGTACGGCGTTTACTAATGTTAAAGTATGGAATAATATTACGGATACTTATAGAACCGACCAAGGTGGAAATCAGGAAACAGAAGGGACTTGGGAGCCACAGTCTGATAAACAAAACAACCTTGTAGATCAAACCTCATTTATAAACTTTAATGCGAACAATTATAGGTTAAATAATGGAACATTAGCAGTAGATGCAGGTAGAGTTATTAGTGGTTATACTAATGGTTTTATTGGCGCAGCTCCTGATGTTGGAGCTTATGAAGTAGGAGATAACTGGGTACCTGGACCAAATTGGAATATAATCCAAGGCCCTACAGGTATTTGTTATGATTTACCAGGAGAAAGTTGTAATACAGGAGTTGAGGATAGTGTTAGACCAGATGCTAATTTAGCTGATGGAGTATACTATATTCAAAATCCAACTAATGATTTTAAAATTAATAGTCCTAATGGACGTGTTGTGAATACAGCGGAAACTACCGATATTAGTGCACAATGGCAAATCACCAAAGAAGGCACTTATTACACGATTAAAAATCTTAGAAATAATGAATTTTTAGAAGTGCCTTATGCTGCTTGTAATAAAAATGAAAAGGCAGAGAATGCTAATCTTAATTTAGGAACGTATAATTCGACTAGTGGTAATCATCAAAAATGGGGGATTACTAAAGTTGGTGAAGATTATTTTTTAGAACCTTTACATTGCGAAAAGGTCGTAGATAGAAACAATGGTAATGCTATGCATTTATGGCCATACGTAGCAGGAAATACAAATCAAAATTGGAAAATTATTAGAGTTGAGGACGTTTGTTCTGCTAGTACTGCTATTTCTAATTTTGAGACTACAGATGCAACTAATACGTCCATTACATTGGCATTTGATACACTTGAAGGCGTAAATACATACGAAGTTAGAGCTTGGCCTAAAGGTCAGTTTACAGGAAATATTAATACTCCAACAGCAGCAGCATTCAAAGGTGGATCTTCCTCTCCAATAACTATTGATGGATTAACAGCAGGGACTGAATATACAGTTGTTATACGTGCTATTTGTAGTACAGGAGGCGCATCAGAAATGACACAGATTGATGCTTTTACATCTGGACCATGTACTGTAAATGGAGCAATAACTTCAGTTAGAAAAGTGGGTGAAACAAATCAATCTATTTCAATAGGATTTAATGAGTTTACAGGTAGTAATAGATATGAGTTAAGAGCTTGGCCTAAAGGACAGTTTACTGGAAACATTAATAGTCCGATTGCAACGTCCTATGCAAGTGGGACTTCATCGCCAATAACAATCAATGGTTTAGCATCAGGTACTGAGTATACGCTAGTTTTACGTGCTATTTGTTCTCAAGGTGTTACTTCAAAATTAATTGTAATAGATAGTGCTACATCTAGTTCTGTTTCCAGAATTGATACTACTATTGAAGACCAAGAAGACTCGATTGTTTTATATCCAACCCCATTAAAAGAAGGGGTATTAACCATTTATTTAGGACACTCTAAAACATCAAAAGTAAGTATTATTGATTTGCAAGGTAATACTGTATATCACACCGAAACCAATGAACAATATCTTAAAATAGATCGCACATTATTTGGACACTCAGGGTTCTATTTTGTTAGAGTTGAACAACAAGGTGTTTTTACAACTAAAAAAATTCTAGTAAACTAAAAATATAGAGACTAGTAGTTAAATTCATGCCTTTATGGTTAACAAAAAAAGTGTGCTAAACACTTTTTAAAGGCTAAAAATTTCTTAAATTTTCTGAGCGGTTTAAAACCGATGGAAATTGAAATTTATAAAGGCATGAATTTATAATGTTATAGACGGTTATTTATTGAGTAAACCTTAAGTGGGTCAGCTTTTTTATACAACGTCTTTGATGAGGTTAGCTACGTGATTTAACAACTAACTTAATAAATACAAACCAAATACAAAATACGCGCGTATTATTGTAAGTAGGATAGGACTAGCTATAAATTATATGCAGAGTTGTAGTTGCTTTATCTATAATTTTGTTAATGTTTGAGTAAATTGGTCTAAGTTTCCATCTTCATCATAATCGATTGATAGTTTATATCTCAATATTGATTCATTTAATTCTAAAATTTCTGCTGAATATGAATCTCCATTTTGTGTGAAATTCAGAATATTATCATCAATCATCCAAGTTCCGTTTGAACTACTAACTTGTTCGCAACCATTTCCGGTTAGGTTTTCAAATTCAGTTTGTTCATAACTTCCATTAGAACTATAAATTTGATACTCATTATTTTGTTGACATTCATCATCAAAATCGATATTGTTTCCATTTAAAGTTTGTGATGTAAAACCCCATTCTCCAATAATTAATTCAGAATAATTTTGAGAACTTGAGTTTGAATCATCATCACTATTACAACTATATGTAAAAATTGATATTATTGTAATACATAATAATTTACTTGTTTTCATATATTTAATTTTGGTTCATGTTTAAATTGGTTACTTTATGATAATATAAATTTACCTAGATGTTTAAGCGTTAAAGTTAGCAATTAAATCACAGATAAAATATACCACATGAATTTTAGTAAATAAGCTAAAACTTGTATTAAATTTGATATGTTGTTGTATGACGCTTTTGTATGTTTAACAGTGATTATTTGAGTAGCACCTTTTTTGTTATATTAGATTCTAATTAGCTTTTGGATGAACTACAGTGTTTAAAAGTAGGGGTATTAACCATTTATTTAGGACACTCTAAAACATCAAAAGTAAGTGTTTTTGATTTGCAAGGTAATACTGTATATCACACCGAAAACAATGAGATCCACAATTGGCAAGTAATGGAAGTTCTAGTTCTAATGAGCTGTTTTTATAAAAACAATAAGAACCACATTCAGTAAGCTTGAGTAGTTTAATGCTTTGTAGGTTTTCATTTTCAATAAAACATTTATCATCTATTTTTGTACAGTTTGGTGAATTGACTTCAGTAATGTAGGTTTTGTTTTTAAAACAATTATTAGATACTTCTGTAACCTCTGTGCTATAAAAAAAATACCGTCTTTACAATCTTTTTTTGTAATTGATAGTAATACTCCGTTTTCTATTTTCATTTGTAATTAGTATTTTTTTATTTATTGATGATTAATCAGTCTTTGCATCTGGATTTTTAAACCAAGTTAATATTTCAATAACATGATTGTATTCGGGTTTCTTATTTTTCAAGTTTTCTCCTAACCATTTTTGGTTTTTAACATATTGCTCAAGATCATTAATAGGATAGTCAAGCCTCCATGTTTTTTCTAATGATATAATATAATCGTACAATTTTTGGTAGGTACTTATCGTTTTTTCATTGTTTTTTAATGATAAATATGCTCTTCCTAAATACCTGTAGCATGATATTGTATGATCTACATTATCATTTACATTTATATTTTGAATATGGCTTTCGCAAAAATCCACCAAGGCTTCATCATCGTTAATATTTAATTCATAATATTCCATTAAACTTAATGCACAGTGTCCGTTAGGTACGTATTGTAATCCTTTTTTAAACCAATAAATAGTTTCCTTTTTTTCTGGACTGGCTTTACCCATTACATCACAGCACTTTTCTAATAAAATTGGATCTGGTTTTTTATTATTTTCTAAGGCTTTTTCTAAAACGGGTTTAATTACTTCTAATGCTTCTTTATGTTTATATCGTACTATTAGGTCTTTAGCACGTTCTTGAGCTTTTTTAAGGCTTAGCTTTGGCTTGTTTTTAGTTTTTGTTACTTTTTTAAAGTGTTTTAAAAAAGTATTTCCTGTTTTTTTAGCTTTTTCACCCCATAAATCAAGTACTAATTGTTGTGTTTTATTATTTTCTATTAAAGTTTGTACTACATTTAATTTTGTTTTATTATTAGGTTGAAAATAACTAAAAGAACCAAGATTTCTGTCGGAAGACACAATAATAATGACCTCTATATTATTCAAATATTTCTTAATGTCTTCATCTTTTTCTAATTTAATATAACTTACACCTAAACATACATTTATTAAAAATTGTTCTAATTCGAAACAATCTGTGCTATCTTTTGGCCATTCTTCTCTTTTAAAATCTACTGAATATTCGCAATCATCTTCTTCATCATATTCCTTAGTTGGAATATTTTCTAGTTCTCTATAAACCTCTTCTATAGAAGTTTCATAATCATTATCCCATTTTTCATCATTTAGGTATTCATGGTCACCACTACTTGGGTTTGTGCTAAGTCCTAATGCAAAACTAGTATCTGTCCAGTTTAATTGTATGTATTTATAGTTTTCTAACGGGTATTTAAGAATTTCAGCTTTATAACTGGTATATATTTTATGACTTAATTTTTCAAACCATTTTTCTGGAGGGTCATTGTTTTGTTCTATAATTAAATATCCTTTTTTTAATTTGGCTTGTACTAGTTTTTCGGCATCTTTTATTGCAGATTCAGTATCACTAAATTGCTTCTGTTTAGTTTGACCTAAAGTGCCAATTTTGCCATAACAAACTGTGTGTTTGTTTTCATTTACTTCAATTTTCCAAAATTTGGAAGATTTTTCGGTATTAAATTCTAGATGTTTTTTCATTTTAGAAAATTGGTGTTTTCATAAATTAATAATATATAACAGTTTCCCTCCTTGACCACCTTGTAGTTTTACCCAACTAATAGGTTTAGTTATATCTTTTTTGCTTTTAATTATTTCTGAAATTGCGGTTAATTTTATTGAGTTACAATATTTATCAAACAGATATTTTTTTATTTATGTTTTGTGCTTAATAATTACTAATTAACTTTTAGGTTTAAAACAGAGTTCCCTTTTTGTGTTGGTAAACACAATTTTTGAAAACTATGTACCTTGCATAACAAACACACATTCATCAAAATCGGCATTAATTAAATCTTTTTCTCTAATCCCGAAATACCCTACAGCATCACCAATTTTACTAAAAAGCGGTATTGATAATAAATTAATAAATTCTTCAGCTAATTCCTCATCTTCAAATTCGTTATCCTCAAAATCTTCATCAAAATCTTCATCTAATTCCTCATCTAATTCCTCATCATCAAAATTTTCATCCATAAACGCTCCATCAGGTTCTCCTTTAGTCTTGTATGAAAGTACCCAGTCAAGAGCAACGCTACTTTGTAAAGGTGAAGGGATGCCTGATATTTGAGTTATCTCTAACAGATCTTTTAATTGGTTTTCATGAAATTGAATGATAGACTCCCCATCATCATATGAAAGATTCTCGTCAAATTCAGTATAATTATAAATATCATAAGGAAGCAGAAAGATAGGTTCAAAATTTATGGCTATTTCTTTAAACTTATAGTCAGGAACTATGTTGTCAGGGAAAGGCTTATTCTGTAACTGTGTATTTTCACCATTAAAATACAGCACTTTATATTTTTCTTTAGGTTGTATAAAATTAAATTGTGCACCAAATCTATTCACGGGTTTATCGTAATGTGCAAAAAAATATAAAACACCACTTTTAGGTAAACTTTTTTCAATAGTATAGCAGGCTATTTCAGATAAATTTAATTGCGCCAAGAACACCATAGGGTCATCATTATATTTTGGCCATTCAAGATTAGAAGGTAAATGAGGAGTACCAGCTATTTTAGACATTCCTAAACCTATAGATTTAGAAGATTCTTCATTTATTTTTATAGCAGGTATAGTTCCAGATTGAATAAACTTGAAATACCCTTTTTTAACAGCTTCTTTATTTTCCCATTTAACGTTGTCAAATTTGTTTTTCAGTGTATTTAAATGTTCTTGTTTGCTAATCATAATGTTATGTTGTTTATAGTATCAAAATTAAATGGATATTTTTACTTAAAATACACTGTTTTCAGGGGAAATGTTTTTAAACCTTAGAGTTATACTATAGTGTGTATCACATTTTTAATACAATTACCAAGATTTGAAATTTTATAATTACTATATGGCGTCTATTTTATGTATAGTTTAATTACTGTTATTACGTTTTAACTTGACTTAACATTTGTTTAAATTTGTGTTGACTAGTTGTGTGATTTTATTTTGTGTTTAAATGAAAAAGTGTCATCTATTAAAGTTAAAACATGCCAAATGTTCATAAAATTTATAATAAATATGTCTATTGTAGTGTTTAAAGCATAAAAAAATGTCATTTATATTGAAATGGTATTTTTTTTGTATTTAATATATTGAAATATTTAAGATTTCAATTTGAAATAATGTTTAATTTAAAATTTTGTACTTATGAGCAATTTAGTTAATGTTCCTAAAAACGGAAGTTTAGCAAACACTAATTCAAACGTAAACTTCCCAACTTTGTCCAACTGGTTTGATGATCTATTTAATAGAGATTTACCATCAGTTTTCACTTCAAATTTTAACACCGGAATGACCTTACCTAAGGTTAATATTAAAGAAACAGCAGATGCTTTTATGGTAGAAATGGCAGTTCCTGGTCTTAAAAAATCAGATTTTCATATTGACTTAGATAATCAAGTATTGTCTATTTTTACTGAAACAAAGGTGGAAAATGAAGACAAAAATGCCAATTATACTCGTAGAGAGTTTGGTTATTCTTCTTTTAAAAGGACCTTTAATTTACCAGAAAGTGTTAACGATGAAAAAATTAATGCTAAATATACTGATGGAATTTTAAGTCTACTATTACCTAAAAAAGAAGAGGCAAAACAAAAGCCTCCACGCACCATTAAAATTTCATAACGTTTTATAACTGTTAAAGATAAGTCTGTTTATGACTTGTCTTTAACAGTATTATTAATTTAAAACCTAATGTAATGAAAAAATATATTTTATTATCGTCCTTAGTTTTTTTTAGTTTTAGTTGTAACGGTCAAGACATTAAAGACACAAATGAAGATGTAAACCATACTAAAAACAATAGTACTGCAATACCCGAAGGTACTTGGAAAGTGGATAAAGTTTTTGATAAAAATGGTAATTTAGTAAAATATGATAGCATCTATTCTTGGTCCTCTAATATGAAAACAGATAGCTTGGCATTTAAAGATAAAGATAGTATTATGCAATCTTTTAAATCAAGATTTTTTTCAAACTTTTCGCAGTTTGAAAATGAAGGTTTTGAAAATGTTTTTGCTGAAGATTCGCTTTTTAGCAATCATTTTTTTAACGACCAATTTTTTGTGAGTCCGTTTGGAAAAGATTTTATGGATATTGATAAAATACGCTTACAAATGATTGAAAGACAAAAGAAATTTTTAGAAAAATATCAATCAGAACTTTTTAAACCCGAAGACGAAGACTAATTAGTTTTCGTCTTTTTTTTAACTATATAATTTCATATTAGATGTGGTTTTTACGAGTTGTTAATGTATTATTGTAAATTAAATGGTTTTAGCCATTAAACCCTGTTTTCAGGGATGGTAATCCACTTTGTATTAGTTACATTTGTGCATGATTTTTAAGTTTAAAAACATATTTATTTTTCTGTTTTTGTGTAATACATGTTTAAGTATTTCGCAAAATACAGTATCTAATTCAAAAAGTGAAGATGAAAAAGTAGCTCAATTACTAGACTATTTTAATAATGGTCAACACCAAAAAGCTTACCAACAAGCTCATGTTTTATTACCTACTTTTAAATCTACTAAATCTAAAGCCAATACCAATTTATTGTTAGCGTATTACCATAACAGGTATGTAGCAACAGACTCGTCTATATACTATACCCACAAAGCTCTTGAAAACAAACATAACGTAAACGACTCTTTAGGTATAAGATTGACTATTTTATCTTATGAGTTACTAGCATTAAATAATAAAAATAAAGGATTATATCAAGAAAGTAAAAATTGGCATTTAAAAGGTGCAGAATTAAGTGAAAAGCATAACGAAAAAAATCTATATTATTCTCACTTACACGGTTTGGCTAGTACTTATATTACTCTTGGTGAAATAGATGAAGCTTTAAAATTGTTTGAAAAATGTGTAAAATTTTCTGACGATAAAGAAATTATTTTAGGTAGTTATATTAATTTAGGAGCTATATACTCTTCACTTTCAAAATACAAAATATCTAACAACTATTTACAAAAGGCAAAAGCGATCTGTGAAAAAGATGAATTCAGAATAAAAGCTTTAGTAACAATATTATTAATTATAGGAGACAACTATTTAAATACAGATAAGGATAAAGCTCTATCCTATTTCAATGAAGCAAAAGATATAAGTTTTAAAAATAGGTTATATAGTTTAGAAATAAAAGCTTTAGATAAAATCGGAAACATTTTATTTAATCAGCAGTTGGACAATGAATCGCTCTTAATTTTTAGTAATATTTTAGTTAAGGCAAAGGAATTGGGTAATTTAGATGATGAGATGAATAGTTATTTTATGCTAGAAAAAATTTCGGTTAGAAAAAGAGATTATAAAAATGCTTATAACTACGGTAAAAAATATTATCAGATAAAAGACAGTATAGATAACTCTATAACAGAAAAAGAAATTAACCGACTAGAAGTTAAGTTTAAAACCTTAGAAAAAGAAAAAACTATAAAATCTTTACAAATTGAAAATTTAAATAAAAGCTTAAATATTAAGAAAAAAGAAGCTGATATTGAAAGATTCAAACTTCAAAAAACGATTATAGCAAAGCAAAATGAAAATCAAGTATTGCAATTGCAAAACGGTGTTAAAAAGCGTAAAAATGAAATTTCGTTACTTAAAGAAAAAGAAGCAGTTAAAGCAATAGAGTTAGACAGAGAAAGAACCATTAAATATATTGTCTTAATTGCATTTTTTATATTATTAGTGCCAATTGTAGGGCTTTTAGTTATTTATTATCAAAAATTACAAGCCCAAAGTTTACTTAATTTAAAAGAAAAACAAATTAACGAGCAGCAAGTCATTTCGTTAAAAAAAGATCAAGAATTAAAACTTATAAAAGCCTCTGTTAGAGGTCAAGATTTAGAACGAAAAAAAATAGCTCAGGTCATGCATGATAGTGTAGGAGGTAATCTGGCAGCAATAAAATTGCAGTTTAGTCAATTATCTAACCATCCTGAAAAATTAAAATTAATTTATAGTCAGTTAGACGATACTTATGAGCAGGTAAGAAATTTGTCTCATAACTTATTACCAAAAAAAATAAGAGAAAATGACTTTGTGTTTTTAATTAAAGAGTATGTTAAAACAGTTGAAGAAGCAAGCCAAATAACTATAAATATTTCTATTTTTGACGAAGTGAAAATTAATAAATTAAACAAGATTTTACAAAACGAATTGTTTTCTATTTTTCAAGAACTAACCACAAATACAATCAAATACGCCAAAGCAAAAACAATAGATATACAGCTAGATTATTTAGAAGACGTCTTGTTTTTTGTATACGAAGATGATGGAGTAGGGTTTGATACTTCTAAAACAACTTTAGGTATTGGTTTAACAAATATAAAAAACAGAGTAGAAAATTATAAGGGTGTTTTACATATAGATTCTAAACCCAATAGAGGTACTAATATTAATATAGAAATTCCGTTAAAAGCATAAAAAAATGAAGCATAATCTTATTATTGCAGATGACCATAAAATGTTTTTAGATGGTTTATTAAGTATTTTAAATACAGAAAGTAATTACAGTATTTTATACACAGCAAAACATGGTGGTGAAGTTAAAAAATATATTACCATAAATACCGAAGAAAAAATAGACCTTGTTATTACAGATGTTACTATGCCAGAAGTAGATGGTATTACCTTAAATAAATGGATAAAAAGCACCAATAAAAATATTAAAACTTTGGTGGTAAGTATGCATAATACTCCAGAAATAATTGACGATCTTATTGATAGTGATGTTGATGGATATCTTCAAAAAAACGCTAAAAAAGAAGAGTTTTTAAAAGCTATTGAAACTATTTTAAGTGGAGAAAAATATTTTTCTAAAGCTATTAAAGATATTTACCTTCAAAGTAAATTTGAAAAAAATAAAGACAAAGAAATCAAGCTAACAAAACGTGAAGTAGAAGTCATATCGCTAATTGCGGAAGAGTATACTACACAAGAAATTGCCGATAAGTTGTTTTTAAGCAAGCATACTATAGAGAGTTACCGCAAAAACCTTATAACTAAACTAAACGTTAGAAACCTTGCAGGATTGACTAAATATGCGATAAAAAAAGGCTACGTTAGTTAAAAAAACATACCATCTAATTATTAAAAAGACTCTAATTTTAGAGTCTTTTTTTTGTTTTAATATTTCATAGTAAATCAAATTAGCTTCAATCCAAATTTAATTGTAAATAGTATTTAGCATTATTTTGTGTTTTGTATTAAAAAATATTTTACACTACTTCTTTTAAGTGTTTAAAATCAGTTAATTACAGTTTTAGTCACTGTTTTCAGGGTATTCAATTTCACTAAATATGGTGATATTTAATGGTGTCTATTGGTATACATTTGCCTCAGGATATTTGAAATAGAAAAAAAACAAACTGTTTCAATTATAAACAAAAACTAATTTTAACCATTTAAACAAAACATTATGACTTTTGGAATTACATTAATTTTATTAAGTATTATCGCAGTGCCTTCATTACTATTATCAAAAAAACCTAATGCTAAAGAATTTTTAGACAAAATTGAACCTTACCAAGGTTGGATTGGATTAGCATTTTGTTTTTATGGTGTTTGGGGAATCATTTTTTCAATATTAAATTTAGGATGGATTACAACTTTCCCAATATGGTGGGCAACTTTATTAGTAGGTAGTATTGTAGAAGCTATTTTAGGGTTTATGTTAGGGTTTACTCTTATTAATAAACTTGTTTTATCTAAAAATGAAGCTGCAAAAGAAAAAGCTATAGCTTTAAGAGAGAAATTAGCTCCAAAACAAGGTAAACTTGGTGTAGTAGGATTATTTGTTGGTGCTTGGATGATTGTAGCATCAATATTATTCTTCTAGAAAATAAATATAATCAACAATTAAATAAACAAAAATGAAAATTAAATTAGTAGCATTATCAGTATTAGCTTTTTGTGCAATGTTTAGTGCAGAAGCTCAGAAATTGAAAAAATTTGGAAGTTCAACAGAAAAGAAAATTGGACCAAAAACAATTAAAGTACCTTATACAGATGTAATATCTTATGCAGGATACGCTTCTCCAGGAAACGAAGATGAAGTAAAAGATGGTAAAAAAATGTATTACATATATGTTTGGGTACCAATTGTTGCTCCAGAATTAGGTGTAAGAATGGTTTCTCCAGTAGGAAAAAACAAAGTGAAAAATGCTATTAAGTCTGATGAATATACAGAAAACGCATCGTCTGAAGATTTTTTTGATACTTATATTACTTTAGAGCGTTCTACAATTTTTAAGAAAGAAGATGTTACAGAAGAGTCTGTAAAAAGTGCAACTTGGACAACATTAACAAGTAATGATGACAGTAGCGAAATGCCTAAACAACCAAGTGGAAGTAGTTATAATTCACTTTTAAGATATAAAAGCGAAACAGGAAGCCCAACAAAAGCTTTAACTGCTGGTTTATACAGAGTAGGTTTTACAACTTATAAAACAGGTGAAGTAAAAGGAACATTTTTAGCAGAAGTTGCTGCTCCAGTAAAATTACCAGGTGTTGTAATGGCTAAAACTATTGAAGACCTAAAAAAAGAACTTTAATATAATTTGGTTATTTATATTAAACAGACACACCTCTTTATTCACTTAAAGAGGTGTTGTTTTATTATGGAAAATGTTTGTTTAACATTAGTTACGTGGTTGAGTGACTAATGATAACTAAATGTTTTTAATTAATAGTAACAGATTTATAGTATAAGTTTAAGTAGCTACTTGCAGATAAGAATCCAATTCCATAGCATTAAGGTCTTTTTTAAATATAGTTTTTTTAGTTTTTCAATTTCTTTTGTTTTCACTTTTATTCTGGTATTCATTAAGTCTTAACAATTGTAGATGTGATAGGGTAGAGTTTACAAAGTTGGCTTTTTGTGTATTTTCCAGTTGTAAGTTCGGCTTAAATTTTTAGTTTAAAAGGTTTTAAATGCGGTCTAATTACTTTGTCATTTTTGTACATAATGTTTAGTCAACCTACTTAAGGAAAGCACAATTTGGTATTCTTTTAAATGTAAAAACAATAAAAAAGATTATTATTAATGTTGTTTATTTAATTGCTTTATTAGTTTTTGTTAACTGCTTGTGATTAGTAATACAATTAATGTCTTAAATTTTCTTTATTAATAATCTCATCATTTTTATATGTTCTTTTTAAGTAAGGTTCAAAAGCTTCACTTTTATCATATAAAATCCAATCACCATCTTTTAAGTCGTCTTTGTATTGACCTTCTTCAACTAGGTTTGTTCCATAAAAATGATATCTTTTGTATTTACCATTTCTAGTTAACTTTCCGTTGCTATCAATAGTATTATTTTCTGTGATATTTAAAAGACCATAAGCTCCATCAAACTGTTTTAATAGAGCAGTGTTATTAGATAAATCATACTCATATATTTTATATAAATCGTAATTTGAATCTAGTATTATTTTTTTATATGGAATGTTATTTTGGTTGTAAAACTCATAAATATGACCACTCCAATAATTATTTACTTCATAATATGTAGGCCTCTCTCTGGTTGGTAAACTTTTGGTATATCGTTTTATACCATGTTGTTTTCCTTTTTTTAAAGATTGGTATTCTGATTTTAAGCTATTAGAAGTACGTTTGTTGTTTAAAAATACAACACCGTTTTTTATTGTAATATTAGTGTCTTTACCTTCGTCTTTTAAGGTTACTACTTTTCTTGTTTTTCCATTTTCGGTATAAAATTCACTTTCTTCAAGTGCTAGTTCTCTATCAATAAATTTGCGTGAACTTTCAAGTTGTCCATTTTCATAATAAAAACGAGTTATACCATTTTTATTGTAACGGTTTTCTCTTTCTTCCATTATTTTACCTGAAGGATAGTATAAAGACATTGCACCTACTTTAACACCTGCATCAAAGTTTTCTTTCTTTCTCAGGTTTCCGTCAGGATAGTAATAAATCCATTCTCCTTGTTTAATATTGTTGCTTATTTGTCCTTCTTCAATAAGTATTTTAGTATTGTTTTTTACAATGTACTTTCTTGAAGTACCATTAAGTACTCCTTTTTTGTATGGAAGTTCCATCATTATTTGTACTGGATCTTTCTTGTTGTTTACTACTTTCCAAATTCCATCGATATAACCATCATTAATTTGACCATAAGCATAACTAAAATGTCTACTATGTATATCTTTAAAGTCTTTACTTACGCAGCAAAACCAATCGGGTTCTAAAAAAGTGTTTCTAAAACAATACGGACCGTCTTCTACTAGTTTTTTCCTGTAAAACACTTTATTGTCTCTGTAACTATATGAACCATTTTTGTTGTGTAGATATTCTTTTGATTCAAAAATCATTGAATTATCACTGGTTATTTGATTGTCCGTAATGTAGGTGTTGTTATCATGACTTTGCTTATCATACTTAATAATAGATGAGAAATTATTTTTTGTAAATCCCTTAAAATTTGTGTTATTTTTTAGTGCAGTATTGTAAAAATTAATAGAATTAGTATATCCAAAAGACTCATAACCGCCAATGTAGTCGCTATTAATGGACTCGTTTGAGGAAATCAAACAATTAGAAAATTGTAATGTATTTTCAGGTTCTTGAGCACCACCAAGAATTAATGAAAAAATCTGATTTGATATTTTATTATTGATTACAAGACTGTTTCTAAAATAGAAGTTGATATTATTATTAAGTGAAAACAAGTGATTTTTAAATGTATTAGTACGTATTAATGTTTGGTCTATAGTAATATTATTAAACTGATCATATTCGGTATTACTATTAATTAATGTGTAAATATTATTATTTACTATTAAACCATTATTAAAATTAATGTAGCCATTATTATTTACATTAAAAACAGACCATAAATCACTATCTAATACATCACAATTTTCAAAATAAATATTTGATGTTTTGTCTGATTGAAATCCATAATTTGATGCGTTTTTAAATACACTATTTTCAACAATAAGGTTGTTAGTGTCATATATGTCTATTGGTGTGCCTGTATCGTTTTTAGTTTGTATGTTGTTAAAAATGATGTTGTTAGAAGATTGTATGTAAACGCCAGCATCAATATCTTCTCCTTCAATATGTTTAGTCATTCTGTTACCTTCTATGGCAATATTAGATATCACGACATTGTTACATTTGTATAAGTAGAGTTGTTTGGGTTGATCTAAACTTTTTATTAATGGTGACATGCCAATACCAATAATTTGTGTGTTACTTAGGTTTTGAAATGTAAAGTGTTTATAACCATCTAAAAACTTTATATGATCTGATTCTACATCTTTATACTCACTAAAATCTAATGTTTTTGCTTTAACATATATTACTCGGTTAGATGCTAAGGCTCTAATAAAATCATTTGAGTTTGAGACATACAGTGTGTCTATTTCTTCAGTTTCTGTTACCTCATCATACTCACTATCATACTCACTATCATACTCATCTTCATATTCTTCATAATAATCAAAATAGTCTACAGATGCAGGATATACGATGTTTTTATCGATAATGTATCCTTCTTTTTTTTCAGAGTTATTATCTAGATAAGATATTTTAACCCATTGTAAAACATTTTCTTGGTCTTGTATAGCTTCAGGAATAATTTTAATAATTTCAAATTCATCTCCAAAAGATAACTCGTCTACTTTAGAGTTTTTAAAGTTTGTTTTATTGTAAATTGATATAGTTTTGGAAGAATTGGAGTAAGCATTAGTATAGGTTTTAAAAGTAGCTTGACGTAAATCATCAATACTCTCTTGGTTTTCTATAGCTGTATTTACTACAGGTTGAGAAATCGATTTTTCTACCTTAGGTAAGGTTGCTGTATCAGAAGTAGCTTTTTTAGTGACCTCCTTTTTGCAAGAAATTATAGTACATAAGACTACAGCTAAAGTTAATAATGGAAGATACTTTTTCATTAAATTTAAAATTATTTGAGGATAGTGTTTTCTTAATTATAGAAAAACAATTTTATCTGTGATTTAGTTTTGTAAGTTATAGTATAGAAGATTAAACTATTTACTTTATTAGTAGGTTTAGATTCATTTATAGTTTGTTTTTATATTATTTCTATACATTTTTAATATTGAATCTGGTATCATACTATTATTTAAAATTACTTATTAAATCAATTGGTATATGTTTACAGTAGATTTTATGATTATAAAATATATGAAAATTAGTCGTTAAAAATAATATCTAATAGGTTTAATAAAACCGAAGATAATTGTTTTATGTTGTTAAATCAAGTCTTAAATAACAAGCTTTGATATGTTTTAGTAATATGGATTGTTTTGTATCTATGTTAGACCTACTAATGTGTTTGTGTGTGATTTTTTTTATGTTTTTCTTTGTTTCTTTATCCAAAAAATCAAGTTATTAATTATAAAATTTAATAGGTTAGATCATAGTTAAATTAAAGCTTGTTTAAATTAATAATTTATTTATGAAGTATTTATTTTTTGTTACTATTATCTGGGCTTTTTCGTTTAGTTTAATTGGCGTATATCTTTCGGGACATGTGGATGCATGGTTTTCTGTATTGTTACGTATCGGTATTGCTACAATGCTATTTTTACCTTTTTTAAAACTGAAAGGCATCAAAACAGAAACAATTATCAAGCTAATTGGTATTGGGTCTGTCCAATTAGGTTTAATGTATTGTTTTTACTTTCAGTCGTTTAATTTTCTTACTGTTCCAGAAGTGTTATTGTTTAGTGTGTTAACACCAATTTACATTACTTTATTAAATGATATTTTAATTAAACGGTTTAATAAAGTACATCTTTTTACTGCATTATTAGCAGTTTTAGGAGCTGCCTATATACAATACTCAAGTATTAGTGAACATGTTTTTTTAGGCTTTTTAATTACTCAAGGCGCTAATCTTTGTTTTGCTATTGGTCAAGTAACTTACAAGTATTTACTAAAATCTACACCAGAATTACAAACCAAACCAAAGCATACCATTTTTGGATTGTTTTTTATTGGTGCGTTTTTAGTAGCTTTTATTGCGTTTTTTATTTTTGGTTCAACCCAAAAGTTACCAACTACAGCTTTGCAATGGGCAATTTTAATATATCTAGGTGCTGTTGCGTCTGGTTTGGGTTATTATTTTTGGAATAAAGGTGTTGTTAAAGTAAATACAGGGTCTTTAGCAATTATGAATAATGCATTAATTCCGTTGGGTTTAATTGTCAACCTTCTTATATGGAATAAAGAGGCCAATGTTGTTAAAATTATAATTGGAGGAAGTCTTATTTTTGCTTCTCTTGTATTAAATGAGTATTTAACAAAAGCTACAAAGTAGTGATTTTTTAATTTAACTTTTTTAAGTCTGTCAAATTAGTTGTTCTTGTACTTGTGTAATACGTCTAAAGGGATGTGACAATAACTATAATCTTCTGGATGCAAGGTTAATCTATCTTGGTGTTCTGTATCACTTGGAATAAAATTAGTTAACGGAAGCACCTCAATAGCAACTGTTCTTTGTGTTTTATTGATCTTATTTAGGTTGTCTTCAATTGTTTTAATGTGTTTTTTTGCTTTTAATAGGTGTGCTTTATTATTACTGTAGATACCTGTTCTATATTTTTGACCTATATCGTTTCCTTGTTTATTAATACTATAAGGATCAATGATTTCTAATAAATAAGTTATTAAATCTTCAACTGAAACGATATTGCTATCAAAAGTAGTTTTTACGCATTCTGCAAAACCATCATAATCTGTTTTAGTAGATTTAGTTGTGCCATTTGCTCTACCTGCTTGAGTATTAATAATTCCAGGAATGTGTTTTAAAAACTCTTGAACTCCCCAAAGACAACCACCTGCAAGGTATATGATTTGTTTTGATAACATATAAATAATTATTTTACGCTTTTAAAATTTTTTTCAAAAGCATCATAAGCTGCTTGATGCAAAGCATCTCCATGGTTTTTATCTTCAAAAAAATTATAGTATAATTTTGTGTTTTCCTTTTTGCTAAGAGATATTTTTTCAAATAACTGTTTTGCTGTACGTTCCATAACAGGACCTTCTTTACCACCAGCTATGTATATGGATTTATTTGTTGTATAGGTTTCCGGTTGATGGTTTTGTAGCAACTTTTCATCATCCCACCACAGACTTGGACTTACAATAATATAATTGTCAAAAAGCTGTGGTTTTTTAAATAAAATTTCGGTAGCTAACAGTCCGCCTAATGATTGTCCAATGATTGTTTTTATAGAAGTTGTTTTGTAGTTTGCATCAATAAAAGGTTGTAGTTCTTTTTCTAAAAAGGTTATAAAGTTTTTAGATTTTCCGGTTGTAGGAAACTCTTCTTGATCTAACTTATTATTAGATGGATATGTAAAATCTTTTTTTCTATCTACATTAGCAATACCTACAACGATGGTTTCAGGAATGGTATTAATCCAAGAAAATGACCCAAACTGAACTAGACCAGATATGTGTATAAAATCCTCGTTTTTTGATCCGTCTAACAAATATATAACCGGATATTTTTTTTCATTATCTTCACTATAACTTAATGGTAAATATATGTTTAGTGTTCTGTTTTCATTTAAAACAGTAGATTTAATATTTATAGTTTTACCTATAGTAAAATCAGTTTCGCTAAGTTTTTCAGGTAAGCTTTGTCCTAAACAAAATTTACTTAATACTAATATTATTAGTAAGGGTTTAAGTTGTCTCATATCTTTTGGTATAAAAGATTAAGTTATGGTTTTTTCTGATAATTGTAAATAATTGTTTTTTCCAAAGGTTAAATAGTATAATGGATATAAAAATACTATTGCAGCAAAAACTGCAAATATCATATTTTTAGTAAACAAAAGTAATCCGGCTAGCAACATGAAAGCAGCTTTAAACAAGGTTTCATGTTTAAAACTGTTAAGTGTTACAATAGTTGTTTTTTGATCTGTTACATTTACTGTTAATGGTTGACTACTGCACCAAGCTGCTTTTGCATATATTTGATGTTGACCATTGCTAACATTAAATGTTTTACTTTGTTTATTTATTGTGCCTGAGGCTACATTGTCAATAAATATTTTAGCTCCTGTTGTGCTGTTTATTTTTATCGTGCCCATCTATGTAATTGTAAATAGTTATTTTGATTTATGCTTAAATATTCACTTAATAGTGATTAAGTGATTAAAAGTAGAGTAATAAATTTAGTATATAAAATGATACCTATAAAAAAACTACCTAAACCAGGTAGTTTTTTTGATAATGATATTTAATTTATGATTTGTTTTTATCTGTGATATTTTTACGGCTTTCGGCTATTTCTAAATTAAATTTCCATTTTTTATTATAGTCAACTTCCATTCTTTTTTTAGCATACTCAATAGCTTTTTCGTAATCACCTATAGCATAATATGCACCAGATAAGTTAGATAATAAAGCCCAGTAGATTTTTTTTTCTTTTTTATCTTCTTTGTTTTTAATTTTAGCAATTTCGGTATTAAATTTTTCAATACTTTCATTAACTAATTTGTGTAATTCTTGATTATAGCTATCAGAGTAATCTACCTTGTTTAAAGCTACTAATTTGTCAACTTGAGTATTATTATCAATACCATATTTTTCTTCTTTTTTAATTCGAAAAAGATTTACTCTTTTAGACTCGTAATAACTAGAAAATAAAGCTTTTAAAGATTTTGATATATCTTGGATTATATATCCTGCTTCTGATACATTTTTTGAGGTTCTATAATCTCGAGCATTATTTTGATATTGGTTTTTAATTAATGTTGTTGCTAAAGTTTTATTAGGTATACCACTATTTTTATAAACACCTATACTTTCAGATTTAGTTTTTCTAGTATACTTTTTTGTAAAAATGATACTATCGTTTAGGTCTTTTACTGTTACCTCGACTTCAGATCTTATTTCAATTATACCTGTATAAGTGTTTTTAGCATCTTTACCGTAAGCTTTTTTTTCGGTAGTACTTACAATGTGCTTTAGGCCTAGATTATTAAATTTAATAATAAAGTCAGGATTATCAGATTTTGTATAACCTGGTAATTCAAAATATGATTTAATTAAACTTTCTAATTTAGGATTATTAAATGATGTTAGCTTTTGTTTACCATTATCATTTAGTTTTATGTTTTCATTGTTTTCTTCAATTTCAATACTAAAGTTTTTATAATCTACAGGTAAATTAATTTCAGGATAGTGAAGCTCTTGTATATACCATCCTTCATTTTTTGCATTCTGTGCTAAACAGAAATTAACAGTAAGTATTGCTAGAGCTAATAATTTTTTTTTCATTATAATATTTGATTTGGTTGATTTTTAAATGTTTAATACATTTTAAATAAATTATACTACGTATTATTAATTTTGTCCGAAAATACTGTAATATTTTGATTTAATCAAAGGTATAATTAATCAATAAATTTTAGCTTAATACTTTACAAATACTGTTTGACTTTTATAGCTAGGTAACCCATATAAAAATTTTATTATTTGATTTTTAGGATGTACTCCAGAATGATAAAATTATTGAACTATATTCTTTAGACGTTAGTAATTTTCTTTTTTCAAAATAATTTTAGTAACGTTTTCACTCTCTCTATCTATTAATTTTTCGTTTTGGTCATAAAGGATAAATGCCTCATCATTGGCATAAGCCAGCATGCCTTTACCTGTGTAATACATTTCTAGAAAACGATCAAATGTTTTATCTGATAATAGTTGACTTGTTTTAGCCGACAGTAGTTTATAACTTCTATTATCAGTAGCTAACTCTGCTGCTATTACAGAAGGATATAAAAACTCTAAACTATCATATGGTAATTTTGTAACTGTAGCTTTATCTTGATTTATAAAATAGTATTCTCTATCCTTGACTTTGTCTGTGTCAGTAAAAAAATAAGACTCTGAATGGCTATCTGTTTTAGGCGAATATAAAAAGTAAATAGGTGATGGGATTGTGTCGATTATTTGTCCATTTTTGTCAATAAACTGTGTTTGATCCTCTAGCTCATGAATATAAATGTTTTTTATAGGAGATATATTTTTTAATGTCGTAACAAAAGTAATTGTATCCCTAGTGTTTTCTAGATAAAGTGTTAAAGCGTCAATATTACCTTCTACGGTAGTTTTTACTTTTTTAGTTTTAGCATATTCTGCATTTAAGCGTTTAATTGCTAGGTATTTTAATATCAAATAGGCTTCTTTTTTAGAGTCGACATTTTTTATGTGTTTTTCAATGTTTTTACTGTTAGATAGTCTTTCATTATAGTCTTCTTCTGGTGTTTCAATCGAGCAATTACTAATACTATATTTATTGTCTAGTACATCACCATTGTTATTAAAATATTTTACTTTTAAAATGGATCCTTTGTGATAAGGGTAGTAGTCATTTGGTGTTTCATACTCTAAATAATTTTTCTCCATTTTAAGAAGTTTAAAACCACCTTTTTGTACACCAATTTCGTTTTTATTAAATTGAATTGAATCTATTTTTGAAACATACTTAATTTTAAATTCTAATGTTAAGCTGTCAACATGCTTCATTGCTTTAACAGGTATTGAGTTTAACGGAAACGAATAAGGCTCAATTGGTGTTGGTACACTATCCTTTATACCATCATGGTAATATGTAGCTAAGATTTTTAAATCTTTTTCAGAGTCAAAATTTAAATAATAAAAAGGTTGAATGCTTTGCTGATTTCCAAACTTAAAAACAGTAGCACCATTATTTCTAACTACCGTTTTTAAAGAAGCTCTATTATTTTTGAAAATTTGATTGAAAAACACACCATTCTGTACTGTGTCTCTGTATTTTAAGTGGTTATCGTTTACAAGTTCTAAATAGGTGTTTTTATCTTCAAGATATTCTTCCTCTTCTTTTGTATAGGTTTTAGTTATTTCTTTAAAATCTTCGTTTTCTTGTTCTCTGTAAAATCTAAGCTGTTCAATAATAGTGTTTTTATCATCTAAGAAATAATTTAAATTTTTAATACTATTTTTTTTTACGACTTCTAAATTAGTAGTGTCAAGATACTTTTCAATGCTAGTATCTATTTTTTCTATCTCATATAAGTCAACACAACGTTTTTCTTCTGCATCAACCATAGACTGAGTAATAACTTCTAACACTTCAGATTCATTACTTTGCGATGTGCATGAGGATACAATAAGCAGTATCACAAAAATTAATTTAGGTTTTATCATTTAATTTTTTTTAAAGTTATTAAGTGTTAAGTATAATTAAATAGCATTATTAATTTCAATCCAATAACCATCAGGATCCTGAAAGTAAATTTGTTGGACACCATCATCACGTATATAGTCTTTTTTTGGTGTGTTTTTCCAATCTGAAAACGGAATACCAAGCGCTTGCAGATGTTTTAAAATAGTATCAAAATCTGTTGTAGCTAAAGCAAAATGAACCGCTTTGTTAGTGATGACTTCTGATTCTGGTCTTGGTATTAAATGTATCTGCTTGGTATCTGTTAATACTAACCATCTGGTTTTAGAGATTGATGCTGTGTTTTTAACTTCACTAAGTTGTAATACTTTTTTATAAAACATTACAGATTTATCAACGTCTTTAACAGATATAGCAATGTGATTTAAAGATAAGTTAAACATGATTTTTTTAGATAAATTATTAGTCTAATAAAAACGTTTTTAAGTCGTCATACGTACTAATTTTAGTCGCTACTTTTGTTTTATCCATTACAGCTTCAATTTGAACAGGTAATGGTTGTTTTTGTTTGATAACTTCTTCTACAACATCTAAAAACTTGGTTGGATGTGCAGTTTCTAAAAATACGCAATGCGCATTTTGATGCTCTTTTAAATACGCTTTACAACCTAAATAACCAACAGCACCATGAGGATCTGCAACGTAGTTATATTGATCATGAATTTCTTTTAATGCGTCCTTAGTTTGGTCGTCAGTAAAACTATAAGACGATAAATTATTTTTTAGTGTACTAAAATTGTTTTTATATATTTCTTGTATTCTAATAAAATTACTAGGATTACCAACATCCATAGCATTACTAATAGTTTGTACAGATGGTTTTGGAGTATATTCCTCGGTTTTAAGATAATTAGTTACCACATTATTTTGATTATTAGATGCAATAAAATGTTTAATTGGCAAACCTAATTGTTGTGCCATCATACCAGCACACACGTTTCCAAAGTTTCCGCTTGGTACAGAAAATACAATCTCTTTTTTTGTTTTATGTAATTGTTTGTAAGCAAACATAAAATAGAGTAGTTGTGGTAACCAACGCGCAACGTTAATAGAGTTGGCAGAGGTTAACTGCATTTTACTAGTTAAATCTGTGTCTAAAAAAGCACGTTTGACCATATCTTGACAATCGTCAAAAACACCATCTACTTCTAAAGCTTTTATGTTTTGACCTAATGTAGTTAATTGTTTTTCTTGTATGTCACTAACTTTTCCTGAAGGATATAATATTACAACATTTACACCTTTTACACCTAAAAAGCCATTAGCAACAGCTCCTCCTGTATCACCAGAAGTGGCTACTAAAACAGTAACTTCGTTAGTGTTGTCTTGGTTAAAATAGCCTAAACATCTAGCCATAAATCGTGCTCCAACGTCTTTAAAAGCCATAGTTGGACCATGAAATAATTCTAAGGTAGAAATATTATCGTTGAGTTGTATAACTGGAAAATCAAAAGACAAAGTTTCTGCAATAATAGTTTTTAAAACGTCTTTTGGAATATCTGGTGAAACAAATTGCTGCAAGGCTTCAAAAGCAATTTCATTATAACTTAAAGCATCAATATTTTCAAAAAATGAAGCTGGTAATGGTGTGATATTTTCAGGAAAATATAAACCTTTATCTGGAGCCAATCCTTTTATTACAGCATCCCTAAACGTTGTGTTAGGTGCTTTTTTGTTAAGACTATAATATTTCATTTTTTGTGATGTTTTGTTAGTTTGTATTTATTAAATTAATAGTTAGGTTTTAACTAATAATTTTCATCCCTTGAGTATTAATTTTGGACACATAAGTATTAAATGCAATAGTTGTATTAGTAAACACTTGTGTCATTGCTTTTGCAACAGTTTCAGCAGTAGTTTTACTTTTTGATAGTGCAAATATCGAAGGTCCAGAACCCGAAATTCCAGCACCTAAAGCACCTGCTTTTAAGACTTCGGTTTTAACCAAATCAAAATGAGGGATTAATTGGCTTCTATAAGGCTCAACAACCACATCATTTAAAGACAGGTTAATTAAATTATAATCATTGGTGTGTAATGCGTGTACCAAGCTTCCAACATTTGACCATTGTGTAATGGCATTTTGTAACGGAATGTCTTGTGGTAAAATAGCACGAGCTTCAGAGGTTTTAACTTCAATTTGTGGATGTATTATTGTAACGTACAAATCCTTAGGTGTTGGCAATTGCAATACTTGTAAAGGCGATGTGCTTTTTACCAAAGTAAAACCACCAAAAAGTGCAGGAGCAATGTTGTCTGCATGTTCACAACCACTAGCTACTGCTTCACCTTTCATTGCAAAACCTGTTAATTGTGTATCGTTGTATGGGTTGCCTAATAAATGGTTTATAGCAAAAACACTTCCTGCAGCACTTGCAGAACTACTTCCAATTCCGCTTCCTGGTTTTATGTTTTTGTAAATTTCAATTTCAAAACCACAATCAGGTTTAGCATCATTATATAAGGCTAAAGCCGAAACACTTGCTACATTTTTATCGGTTTCAAAAGGAAGATCTGCACCAACTATTTTGGTGATTTTTATCCCTTTTTCATTAGTCTTTCTTATTACCATTTCATCACCAATGGTATCTAGGCAAAAACCTAACACATCAAATCCACACGAAACATTGGCTACCGTTGCTGGTGAGAATATTTTAATTTCGTTCATTTAAAACTATATTTTGTCATTTTCGCTAATGCGATAATTATTTTAAAATATATTAAAGGGTTTATTTATTTGCTATTCTAATTATGTCAGCAAATAGTCCTGAGGCAGTTACATCTGCTCCAGCTCCAGCACCTTTAACAATTAATGGTTGTTCAGGATAACGTTGTGTATAAAACATTACAATATTATCTTTTCCTTCTAAATTATAAAATGGATGTCCTTCTGGTATTTGTTGTAAGCCTACTTTGGCTTTACCATTTTTATATTCGGCTACATATTTTAATTGGCAATTATTAGCTTTTGCATCTGCGTATAGTTTTTGAAAATGTGGTTCTTCTTCAATTAATGTGTCGTAAAAATTATCAACTGAAGTACTTTCTAAATTAGATTTAGTTAAAAATGAGTCGTTAACAATATCTTCAATTTCCATAGGAATTCCATTTTCTCTAGCTAAAATTAAAATTTTTCTAGCCACATCAATTCCGCTTAAATCAATTCGAGGATCAGGTTCTGTATAGCCTTCAAATTGAGCTTGTTTTACAGTATCATGAAAATTCTTTTTATCACTAAAATTATTAAACACAAAATTTAAACTTCCTGATAAAACTGCTTGAATACTTATAACTTTGTCTCCAGAAGCGACAAGATTATTAAGAGTGTTGATAATTGGTAGACCTGCACCAACATTAGTTTCGTATAAAAATGAGGCGTTATATTTTAATGATAAATCTTGTAAATTTTTGTAATTGGCATATTTGTCTGAACATGCAATTTTGTTGCATGCTACAACTGCAACACTTTGTTTTAAATAATTTTCATAGACAGCAGCAACATCTTTGTCTGCTGTGACGTCAACAAAAATGCTGTTTCTTAAATTTAGCTCGATAACTTTTTGATAAAAGCCTTCAATACTAGATTTATCAGCATGATGAAATTGAGAAGCCCAATTATTTAAATCAATACCTTTAGGATTGAATATCATTTTTCGGGAATTAGCCATTCCAACAATTTTGACGTCTAATTTTAGGTTTTTCTTTAAAAAGTTGTGTTGTTGATGGATTTGGTCTATTAGTTTTTCTCCAACATTACCAATTCCTGTTATAAACACGTTAAGTTGTTTTGTGTTTACTTCAAAAAAGCGCTCATGCAAGCTGTTTAAGGCTTTACTGACATCGTTATTGTTAATTACTGCAGAAATATTTTTTTCTGAAGCTCCTTGAGCAATAGCTCTTACATTAATATTGTTTTTTCCTAAAGTGCTAAATAACTTACCACTAATGCCTTGATGACTTTTCATATTATCACCAATTAAGGCAATTATAGATAAGCCTTTTTCAACAATAATAGGGTTAATTTTGTGTAATGAAATTTCGTTTTCAAAGGTATTGTTTATTGCAAATTCTGCAGTTTCGGCATTACCTTCATCAATACCAAAACAGATGGAATGCTCTGATGAGGCTTGTGTGATAAATATGATGTTTATTTTTTCGCTAGCTAAAGTTTCAAATAAGCGTTTAGAAAAACCTGGTATACCAACCATTCCGCTTCCTTCTAAAGTAAAAAGTGCAACTTTGTCTATATGACTAATTCCTTTTACAGTAAGATCGCTACCATTATTTTGATTAGAAATTACAGTTCCGTTAGCTTCTGGATGTAATGTATTTTTTATATGTATTGGGATAGCTAAGTTTAAAACAGGCTGTACTGTTGGAGGATACAATACTTTAGCTCCAAAGTGAGACAGCTCCATAGCTTCTTGATAAGACAAGTTGTTAATTGGGTACGCTTGTTTAACCAATTTTGGATTTGTTGTGTACATACCACTAACATCTGTCCAGATTTCTAATTGTTCAACTTTCAAGGCAGCAGCAATAATTGCAGCAGTAAAATCTGATCCACCACGACCTAAAGTTGTGATTTCTCCTAACTGAGATTTAGATACAAATCCAGGTAAAATGGTAACTTGTTGCGTTGCCTGGTTAAAATAATCAATAATGTTTTTATTAGTCACATCGTAAATAACTTCTGCTTTTGTAAAGTTTGAGTTAGTCACAATTAATTCTTGACTATTTTTTAAAATAGTATTTAAACCCATGTTTTCCATGGTTTTTGCTATGATAAAAGACGATAGTAACTCACCAAAACTTACAAGTTTATCAGAGGTTTTTGGAGATAATTCGTTAATTAAAAAAATTCCGTTTAAAAGTTGTTCTAAATCCTCAAACCTTGTGTCAACTTCCTTTTTTATAATCGTTGAGCCTGGTGTTAATTCTTCTATAACTTTATAATGAATTGTTTTTATTTTATCAAAAACAGTTTTATATTTTTTGTCTTTTTGTTTGGCTAAAGCACCAGCTTCTAATAGCTTATCAGTAATACCACCAACAGCTGAAACCACACAGACTAAAGGATTAGACAAAGATTCCTTTTGTAGTATATCTATAACTTTTTTAATGTTCTGAGCCGAACCTACAGAGGTTCCTCCAAATTTTAATACTTTCATTGTAATATTTTTAGTTGTGACTTGTAGTTGTTAAAAACTACCTAAACGGAAGGAATATATATAGCTTAACCCAAAAGGGTAATAATAAAAAATGATGTGAAAATGGTTTGTCTTTTTTTCATTTTATGCGTCTATACCTATCAAATGTATTACTTTTACTGTTATCAAAAAAACAAAAGGTCGATTTTTACGACATTGTCAATTAATAGCCAATAAATTATTAAAATGAAAATATTTTCGAAAGCACAAATTTATGAAGGAGACGCGTTAACCTCTAAAAAACAAGGAATTACTTCTACAGATTTAATGGAGCGTGCAGGTACACAAATATTTAATTGGCTACATATGCGTTTGCAAGGAGCTCAAGTACCCATTCATGTCTTTTGCGGAATTGGTAATAATGGAGGAGACGGTTTGGTTGTAGCTAGGCACTTAATTACCCATGGATACAATGTTAAAACTTATATTGTAAACCATAGTACAACACGATCTAAAGATTTTTTAAATAATTACGAGCGTATTAAAAATACTACTAAAGATTGGCCTGTATTATTAAATGATGCTAGTGAGTTACCAGCTATTAACGAAAAGGATATTATAGTAGATGCTATTTTTGGTATTGGTTTAAACAGACCTGTTGATGGATGGATTAAACAATTTTTTAATTATTTTAGATCTACAAAAGCCTTTGTATTAGCAATAGATATACCTTCTGGTTTGGCAACAGACAAAGCGCCAAAAGATCCAGAAAGTGTTGTTAATGCAGGATATACATTAAGTTTTCAAACGCCAAAATTAGCTTTCTTTTTACCAGAAACAGCTAAATATACTGTACAATGGGAAGTTTTAGATATTGGTATTGATCAGGAATATTTATACACAACACCAACAGAAGCTGAACTAATTGGTAAAAATGAAGTCTTGCCAATTTATCAACCACGTCAAAAATACAGTCATAAAGGGACCTTTGGACACGCATTAATTATAGGAGGAAGTTATGGTAAAATTGGAGCTGTAACTTTAGCTAGTCGAGGAGCATTGACTATAGGAGCAGGAAAAGTTACTGCTTACACACCAAAATGTGGTTATTTGCCTTTACAAATTGGTTTTCCTGAAGCAATGGTAATTACAGATAAAGACGAAGAAAAAATCACCTCTATAGATTTTAATATTTCACCAAACGTTATCACATTTGGAGTAGGTGTAGGTACAGATAAGCAAACCATTACTGCTTTTGAGGCGTTTTTAAAGACTAATAAAACAGCGTTAGTTATTGATGCAGATGGACTTAATATTTTATCTAAAAAGAAATCATTATTAAAATTATTGCCAGAAAACACTGTTTTAACTCCACATCCAAAAGAACTGGAACGTTTGATAGGTCAATGGGAAGATGATTTTGATAAATTAGAAAAAACAAAAGCATTTTCTAAACAATATAAATGTATTGTTGTTATTAAAGGCGCAAACACTATAACGGTTTTTGGAGATAAGTTTTATGTAAATACAACAGGAAATCCTGGTTTAGCAACAGCAGGAACAGGAGATGTTTTAACTGGTATAATCACAGGTTTAATAGCGCAAGGTTATGATGCTTTAGCTGCTACAATTTTTGGTGTGTATTTACATGGAAAATCTGCAGATGTTTTAATTGAAAATTTAGGCTATCAAAGTTTTATAGCTAGTCATATAATTGAAGGAATTCCGTTGGCTTATCTAGATTTATTTAAGCAACCAGAACAGCCTAAAATTGAAGATGAAGCTGATGATGATAAGAAATAAGAATAACTAAGGTGTAAAAAAAGCGAACTGAAAAGTTCGCTTTTTTTATGAATATATTTTTGTTGTTTCTTAGATTCCAAAAGAACTAAAATACTCGTTTATTTTAGAGTATGATGGTCTTGGTGCATCAGGATTAACAATGTTTCCTTCAGGTCCAATTAAAATAAATCTTGGAATAGAGTTAATTTTATAACCAGTTACAAAATCAGATTGAAATGCGTTATCAGCAAATAACTGAATTCCACTCATGTTTTTCTCGGCAATCATTTTTCTCCATCCTTCTTTAGAAAGTTCAAAAGATTCTTCTTTACTTGCTGCTCTGTAACCTCTACCATTATCAGTAGAAATACTTACAAAAGCTATGTTTTTACCTTCATACTCTTTTTCAAGTTTTTGTAAAGCTGGTATTTCACCTATACAAGGTCCACACCATGTAGCCCAAACATCTATATAAACATATTTACCTTTTAAATCAGATAATGATGTTGTTCCACCTTCATAATTTTCATAATTTTCAAAAGTAGGAGATGGTGTTCCTGCAGGTAATTGTTTTTTAAGGTTAATTCCTCCTAAAACATAAGCCTTTAAGCTTTTAAGCATTGGCTCGGTTTGTGCTTTAGATTGTGCAATAAGCGTTGAATCTACAGCTTTATTTTTGTCATAAAAAGCAAACATTTCATCTTTAACGCTAGTCATTTTAGTGTCTAAACCTTTTTCGTCAAGATTTTTTAACACTTCAATATCGATTAAATCTTCTTCAAATTTAAATTTTTCAACTAAAAATACAGAGCTTTCAGATCCTTTACCAGAAAAACTAACACTTTCGCGTACGTTTTCTCCATTAAGATTCATTGTAATATCAGCATCATTTTCAAGAAATACATTAGTTTGGTCTTTACCGTCATAAACGCCATAAACACCAGCTTTTACTTTTAGTGTGTCACTAAATGTTCCGTCTTCATTAACTCTAATGGTTTTTTTAAAGTCTCTTCCTTGGTATATAAATAAAGAATCACTGTTTTTGTTTTCTACCTTACCAGATAAAGTAGCATAATCTTTAGGTGCTTCTTTTTTGCAAGCAACAATAGATAAAGCTGCTACGCAAACTAATAGTTTTTTCATTGTAATAATTTTAGTTTAAACCCAAAAATATATAGAATAATTATGTAAGTAAAGTTTTTTTTTAATTATTAACAATTACTTGCATATTATTATAGTAATGATGACTTTTGAATAGACAAAACTAACACATGATTACATCTCATATTATTTCTTCTAAGCCATTAGATTTAGCTACCATACAAGCTATTATTTTAGAACAAAAAACTTTAGAATTATCTGAAGAATCAATAAATAAAATAAAAGAATGTAGAGCTTATTTAAATGAAAAGCTAAAGTCAGAAACACGACCAATTTATGGAATTAATACTGGTTTTGGATCGTTATATAATGTAAAAATTAATAACGAAAATTTAACTAAGTTACAAGAAAATTTAGTGATGTCTCATGCATGTGGTACAGGAGATTTAGTGCCAGAATCTGTTGTAAAATTAATGTTGTTATTAAAAATACAATCGCTTAGTTATGGACATTCTGGAGTACAATTACAAACTGTACAACGCTTAATAGCTTTTTATAATAACAATATTTTACCATTGGTTTATACTCAAGGCTCATTAGGTGCATCAGGAGATTTGGCTCCTCTGGCGCATTTGTCTTTACCTTTAATTGGTAAAGGGAAGGTACAGTATAACGGAAACATTGTAGAAGCAGAAGTAGTTTTAAAACAATACAATTGGCAGCCAATAACCTTACAGTCTAAAGAGGGATTGGCTTTATTAAACGGAACACAATTTATGACTGCTTATGGTACAGCTTTATTGTTAAAAGCTTATAAATTATCATATTTAGCAGATTTAATTGGTAGTGTGTCTATTGAAGCTTTTGATGGTAGAATTGAGCCTTTTAATGCTTTAATTCACATGGTTAGACCTCACAATGGACAACTAAAAACAGCTCAACGGGTTAATGATTTTTTAGAAGGTAGTCAAATAATTACTCAGCAAAAACAACATGTACAAGACCCTTATAGTTTTAGATGTATACCACAAGTACATGGAGCCACTAAGGATACTTTAGCATTTGTAGAAAAAACGTTTACAACCGAAATTAATTCGGTTACCGATAACCCTAATATTTTTGCTTCTGAAGATGAAATCATATCTGGAGGAAATTTTCACGGTCAACCTTTAGCTTTAGCTTTGGATTATTTGAAAATTGCTATGGCAGAATTAGGTAATATTTCTGAAAGAAGAGTGTTTCAGTTAGTTTCAGGACTTAGGGGTTTGCCAGCATTTTTGGTAGATAATCCAGGTTTAAATTCTGGTTTTATGATTCCGCAGTACACAGCTGCCAGTATAGTTAGTGCTAATAAACAATTGGCAACTCCAGCATCTGTAGATTCAATTGTTTCTAGTAATGGACAGGAAGATCATGTTAGTATGGGAGCCAATGCAGCAACGCAAGCTTATACTTTAATTAATAATGTAGAGCGTGTGTTGGCTATAGAATTATTTAATGCGTCTCAAGCTTTGGCCTTTAGAGCACCTTTAAAGTCTAGTGAGTTTATTGAACAATTTTTGTTAAGCTATAGAGTGGTAGTGCCTTTTATAAAAGAAGACGAAGTTTTGCATGATGACATACAAGCGTCTATTGAATTTATTCAAACTATTGGAATTGATTCAAGCGAATTATTTTAACTCTATTTTATTGTCAATAATTTGTTTTGCCCAATTTTTAGCAACTTCTAAATTCGAGAAAATTTCAAAGGGTTTGTTTAAAAATAATCTTTCAATTTCTGCATTTCTAGCAGCTAATGTATTAGACACTACAGCAAAACCAACTAAGCTTTTAACTTTAGAAACATCAGAGTATACTATCGTGTCTACTGAGTATGAATGGATGCGATTAGAAATATAAACATGAGGTTTATCTCCAAAAACATCTAAAACAAACTTTATGATTTGGGTAGCATGTTTTTTATTCATGTGTACACCTTCATTAATTTCTGAAATAATAACATTATCAGAAACTAAAAGAGTACAGAATGATAATTTAGTTTTTGTATACATTAAAATTTTTAGTTTAAAAACAACTTATATAATATACGTGTTTTTTTTGAAGATGCAAATATACTTAAAAAGGTAATTACTAAAATAGTTTTTGTTGTGAAAATATCAGCTAACTGTTTCAAAGTCAAATTTTTAAATTAACAATTCAAAGGTGTCTTTAATCGTTTTAATACGAATTATTTAATTATTTAATCTAATTTTAATGATTTCAATTTGTTTTTGCTCCAAATAATAGCATCTTCTAATTTTATAAAATTAATTTTCCACACTTAAATTATCTATTGTTTAAGCAATCATTATGTGTTTTTTATTTATATCATACAAAGGATGGTTTAATAGTTTGATTCATAATTGTTTAGGTAGATATCTAATAAAAAAAGCCCATAACATTAGTTATGGGCTTTGAAATTTATTAGATATAAATTATGATTCAGTAGATTTTTCAGCTTTTTCAATATCAATAGTAATTTCTTCTGTATTACTATCTAAATCCATAATTATTTTATCACCTTCTTGTAGTTTGGCAGTAATTATTTCTTCAGCTAAAGCATCTTCAATATACTTTTGGATTGCACGTTTTAATGGACGTGCTCCATATTGTTTATCAAAACCTTTTTCAGCGATGTAATCCTTTGCGGGATCTGTTAAGGTTAATGTGTAACCTAAACCATCAATTCTTTTTAATAGTTTTTCTAATTCTATATCAATAATTTTATTAATGTCTTCTTTTTCAAGTGCATTAAATACAATAACATCATCAATACGGTTTAAAAATTCTGGTGCGAATGATTTTTTAAGAGCATTTTCAATGACACTTCTTGCATTAGCGTCTTCTTGAGATTTTTGAGAGGCAGTACCAAAACCAATTCCTGTTCCAAAATCTTTAAGTTTTCTAGCTCCAATGTTAGAAGTCATTATAATAATGGTGTTTCTAAAATCTATTTTACGACCTAAACTATCTGTTAAATAGCCATCATCCAATACTTGTAATAACATGTTGAAAACATCAGGATGCGCTTTTTCTATTTCATCTAAAAGAATAACAGCATAAGGCTTACGTCTAACTTTTTCTGTTAATTGTCCACCTTCTTCATAGCCTACGTATCCTGGAGGTGCACCAATTAATCTAGATATAGCAAATTTTTCCATGTATTCACTCATGTCTATTCTAACCATAGCTTCTTCACTATCAAATAATTGTTTTGATAACACTTTAGCTAATTGGGTTTTACCAACACCTGTTTGTCCTAAAAAGATAAACGAACCAATTGGTTTGTTTGGATCTTTAAGTCCAGCACGATTACGCTGAATGGCTTTAACAACTTTGGCAACAGCTTCATCTTGACCTATAACTTTACCTTTAATTAATTCAGGTAATTGAGCCAACTTATTACTTTCGGTTTGTGCAATACGGTTAACAGGTACACCTGTCATCATAGATATAACGTCAGCAACATTGTCTTCTGTAACAGTTTCTTTATGTTGTTTGGTGTCTTCTTCCCATTTTTCTTGAGCAACTGCTAATTCTTTTTCAAGACGTTTTTCGTCATCACGTAGTCTTGCAGCTTCTTCGTATTTTTGTTTTTTAACTACCGAATTTTTAGTTTCTCTAACTTCTTCAAGTTTTTTCTCTAATTCAATAATCTGTTTTGGTACGTCAATATTAGTAATGTGTACACGTGATCCAGCTTCGTCTAAAGCGTCAATAGCTTTGTCTGGTAAAAAGCGCTCAGTCATATAACGGTTAGTTAATTTAACACAAGCTTCAATTGCTTCATCTGTATATTCTACATTATGATGCTCTTCATATTTACCTTTAATATTGTTTAGTATTTCAATAGTTTCTTCTACAGTTGTAGGCTCTACTATAACTTTCTGGAAACGACGCTCTAAAGCACCATCTTTTTCGATGTATTGTCTATACTCATCAAGGGTTGTAGCACCTATACATTGTATTTCGCCTCTAGCTAAAGCAGGCTTAAACATGTTGGAAGCATCAAGGCTTCCGGTTGCTCCACCAGCTCCAACAATAGTATGAATTTCGTCTATAAATAAAATGACATCATCATTTTTTTCAAGTTCATTCATTACAGCTTTCATGCGTTCTTCAAACTGTCCTCTGTATTTGGTTCCTGCAACAAGACTAGCTAAATCTAAAGTAACGACACGTTTATTAAATAAAATACGTGAGACTTTACGTTTAACAATCCTGTTAGCTAAACCTTCTGCAATTGCAGATTTACCAACACCAGGTTCACCAATAAGTAATGGGTTGTTCTTTTTACGTCTAGAAAGTATTTGAGAGACACGCTCAATTTCTTTTTCTCGTCCTACTACAGGGTCTAATTTACCTTCTTCAGCCATTGCTGTAAGGTCGCGTCCAAAATTATCTAAAACAGGTGTTTTAGATTTCTTGTTGCCTTTAGCGCCTGGAGTATTAAATATGTCTTTAGAACCAGAATCTTCAGAAGGAGAGTCGTCTTGAAAAGACTCAGCTTTTGGAGCTCCAGTAATATCTTCAAAGTTATCGTCGTTTGTTATCATTGACTTAAATTGTTCTTTAACGTTATCATAATCTACTTTTAGCCTATTTAAAAGCTTGGTTGTAGGGTCGTTTTCGTTTCTTAAAATACATAATAATAAATGTGCAGTATTAATTGATGTACTTTGAAACAGTTTTGCTTCCAGAAAAGTTGTTTTTAACGCACGTTCTGCCTGACGTGTTAAGTGTAAGTTTTTCTTTTCGTTAGAAGTTATTGTGGTATTAGGATTTGCAGGACTTAATATTTCTACTTTTCGTCTTAAGTGATTTAAATCAATATCTAACGAGTTTAAAATATTAATAGCTTTTCCGTTTCCGTCTCTTAATAAACCAAGCATTAAGTGTTCTGTGCCTATAAAGTCATGTCCTAAGCGTAATGCTTCCTCTTTGCTATAAGCAATAACATCTTTAACTCTTGGTGAAAAATTGTCATCCATATATTTGTTCCTTTCAGCTTTAAAAATAGTAAACATAATTAGTAATGGCAAAAACTATACCTTAAATAATATGTTAATTGTTTGAAGATTGAAAGTACGTATAATTTAAAAATAAACCACAATTATCTTATTAATTAAAATAGATATTTAAATTGTTAATAAAAACGTTAAAAAAGAGACTTAAAACACTTATCATTACTAATGAAAGTTTTATATTAGCGTGTTTTGAAATAATGAATAATATTAATTAAAAATATATATGGCAGAAGGAGAAAAACTCATTCCAATTAACATTGAAGACGAAATGAAATCGGCTTACATTGATTATTCAATGTCAGTCATTGTGTCACGTGCATTACCAGACGTAAGAGATGGTTTAAAACCAGTGCACAGACGTGTATTATATGGAATGCATGAATTAGGTGTTAGAGCCAGTTCTGCGCACAAAAAGTCTGCAAGAATAGTTGGAGAGGTTTTAGGTAAGTATCACCCACATGGTGATACCTCAGTATATGACACTATGGTACGTATGGCTCAAGAATGGAGTTTACGCTACATGTTAGTAGATGGTCAAGGTAACTTTGGATCTGTTGATGGAGATAGTCCTGCAGCAATGCGTTATACAGAAGCACGTATGCGTAAGATATCTGAAGACATGTTGGCAGATATTGATAAAGAAACTGTAGATCATAAATTAAACTTTGATGATACGTTAGAAGAACCTACCGTTTTACCAACACGTATTCCTGGTTTATTAATTAATGGAGCCTCAGGTATTGCTGTAGGTATGGCTACTAATATGCCACCACATAACTTATCAGAAGTTGTAGATGGTACAATAGCTTATATTGATAATCCTGATATCGAAATAGACGAAATTATAACACATATTAAAGCTCCAGATTTTCCTACAGGAGGAACTATATATGGTTATGATGGTGTCAAAGAAGCATTTCATACAGGTAGAGGACGTATTGTTATGCGTGCCAAAGCTAACATTGAAGAAGTTCAAGGTCGTGAATGTATTATTGTAGATGAGATTCCTTATCAAGTCAATAAAGCAGACATGATTAAAAAGACTGCAGACTTAATTAATGACAAAAAGTTAGAAGGGATTTCTACTATTCGTGATGAGTCAGATAGAAATGGTATGCGTATTGTTTACGTTTTAAAACGCGATGCAATACCAAATATCGTACTAAATAAGTTGTACAAATACACAGCTTTACAATCTTCTTTTAGTGTTAATAATATTGCATTGGTTAATGGTAAGCCACAATTACTTAATGTAAAAGAGCTAATTCATTATTTTGTTGAACACAGACATGATGTTGTAGTAAGACGTACTAAATATGAATTAAGAAAGGCTGAAGAAAGAGCACATATCTTAGAAGGATTAATTATTGCATCAGATAATATAGATGAAGTAATTGCGCTTATTAGAGCGTCTTCTAATGCAGATGAAGCGCGTACTAAATTAATAGAGCGTTTTAAGTTATCTGAAATACAAGCTAAAGCAATTGTCGAAATGCGTCTACGTCAATTAACTGGACTAGAGCAAGACAAATTACGTAGTGAGTATGAAGAAATCATGAAAACCATTGAAGACCTTAAAGATATCCTTGATAAAAAGGAACGCAGAATGCAAATCATTAAGGACGAGTTACTTGTTGTAAAAGATAAGTATGGTGATGAGCGTAGATCTACAATTGAATATGCAGGAGGAGATTTAAGTATTGAAGATATGATTCCTGATGAACAGGTTGTTATTACCATCTCTCATGCTGGATATATTAAGCGTACTTCTTTAACAGAATATAAAACTCAAAATAGAGGAGGAGTAGGGCAAAAAGCATCTACAACTAGAAATGAAGATTTCTTAGAACATTTATTTGTTGGAACCAATCACCAATATATGTTGTTCTTTACTCAAAAAGGAAAATGTTTCTGGATGCGTGTTTATGAAATTCCAGAAGGAAGCAAAACGTCAAAAGGTAGAGCAATTCAAAATCTTATAAACATTGAGCAAGATGACAAAGTAATGGCATTTATATGTACTCAAGATTTAAAAGATGAAGAGTATATTAATAGTCATTATGTCATAATGGCAACTAAAAAAGGTCAAGTTAAAAAGACTGCCTTAGAACAATATTCCAGACCAAGAACTAATGGTATTAACGCCATCACTATTAAAGAGGATGACGAATTACTAGAAGCTAAATTAACGACTGGTAATAGTCAGATTATGATAGCGCTTAAATCTGGTAAGGCTATCAGGTTTGAGGAAGCTAAAACTAGACCAATGGGTAGAAATGCTTCAGGTGTAAGAGGTATTACTTTAGCACACGCTGAAGATGAAGCTATCGGAATGGTAATAGTAGAAAATCCACAAGAAGAAACTGTTTTAGTAGTTTCTGAAAATGGGTATGGTAAACGTACGTATATTGATGATCCAGAAGATGGTGAGGCAGTATACAGAATTACTAACAGAGGAGGAAAAGGTGTTAAAACCATTTCAATATCTGAAAAAACAGGAGGGTTAGTATCTATTAAAACAGTAACAGACACTGATGACCTTATGATTATTAATAAATCAGGAATTGCAATACGTATGGCTGTTGAAAGCTTACGTACAATGGGAAGAGCTACACAAGGAGTTAAATTGATTAACTTAAAGGGTAAAGATTCTATTGCAGCTGTTGCAAAAGTGATGAAAGATGAAGATGAGGATATAGAAAATCCGTCAGATGACCTTGAAAACACTGCCAATTTAGAAGATGGCACGACTATTGATAATTCTGAAGAAGAATAACCTTAACAAATTATATTAAAAAAAGTAAACAATGAAAAAACAATTAATACTTGCTGTAGCATTACTTGTAACTGTATTTTCTTTTGGACAGAAAAAGGAAATTAAGGCTTTAGAAAAAGCTGTAAAAAACAATAATTATGCTGAAGCTAAAGCTTTAGTAGGTCAGCTAGAGTCTATGGAAAGTGCTATGGACAGTAAGTTAAAAAACAAATATAACTTAGCTGCAGCAAAAGCATATTTTGCCAATGGAGCTAACACAACTGCTGATTTAGAGAAAGTTTCTAAGTATTTAGAGTATTTTGATGAAAATGAAACACCATTGGTTGAAGATTTCAAACGTACAATTGAAAATGATTTAATAACTAAAGCAAACGACTTTTATACAGGTAAACAGTATGGAAAAGCTGCTTTAGCTTTTGAGAATTTGTATAATGTAAATAAAACTGAAGAAAACTATTTATACTATGCAGCTTCTAGTGCTTTAAATGACCAAGATATGGATGGCGCTTTAAAATATTATTTAAAGTTAAATGATTTGGGTTATACAGGTGTTGAAACACAGTATTTTGCAATTAATAAAGCTAGTGGTCAAGAAGAAATTTTTAATAAAGCAACAAGAGATAGCTATGTTAAAATAGGGACTCATATTAGTCCTGGAGAAAGAACAACCGAGTCTAAAGCTGGAGAAATTACTAAAAATATAGCTTTAATTTATGCTGGTAAAGGTGAAGATGATAAAGCTTTAGCTGCAATGAAAAAAGCTAGAGAAGCTAATCCAGAAGATTCTAATTTAATAGTTACGGAAGCTAACTTACAATATAAATTAGGAAACACTGAAAAGTACCAAGAGTTAATTAGTTTAGCTTTACAAAGAGATCCAAACAATGCTGATTTACTTTACAACTTAGCTGTATTGTCTAATGATTCTGGAGATAAAGTAAAAGCTAAAGAATATTACCTTAAATCTTTAAAACTAAACCCAGAAAACACTAACACATTAACTAATTTAGCAGCTTTAGTGTTAAGTGAAGAGCAGTCTATTATTGATGAAATGAATGGTTTAGGTACATCTGCAGCTGATAATAGAAAGTATGATGAGTTAAAGGATAAGCGTACAAACCTATATAAAGAAGCAATTCCTTATTTAGAAAAAGTATTAGCAATTAATCCAGAAAGTCCAGATGTTAAATCAACTTTAGCAAGTATTTATAGTGCTGTTGGAGAAGATGCAAAAGCAAAAGCTTTAAGAAATTAAGAAATTAATTTCTAATAATAAAAAAGCCTTCATGTAAATGAAGGCTTTTTTTATATAATCTTTTTAATGACTCTAAGTTTATGTGTGTGTAGTCGCTTATCTACATTATAAATACCTGTATGGTCTAATCTGTCAATTCGTACTTTACCGTGAGCATGAATAATGTAATTATCTTGCATGATAATACCAACGTGAGTTATAATTCCTTCGTTATTATCAAAAAATGCTAAATCACCAGGCTCACTTTCTTCAATAAAGCTTAAAGCTTCACCCTGAGTGGCTTGCTGTGAGGCATCACGTAGTAACTTGTATCCATTTAATTTATAGACCATTTGTGTAAATCCACTACAATCTATTCCAAATGGAGATTTTCCTCCCCAAAGATATGGTGCATTTAGATACTTAAAAGCTGTAGAGATTAATTCGTCTTTTGGTAATTTATTCTCAACAAAAATCCCCTCAAAAGTATGGTTTAATATTTCCAAACCAATTAATGAAGATCCTAAAACTATAGTATTTAATTGGTCTTTATCATCTTGTATAAATTCAACTAAATCTGTGGATAACTTTAAAGTCTTATTATTTAGATTTTTGTATTGTTCTTCAGTAATTTCAAGATATTGCTTATTATCAATCCAGCCTTCATATTTGTCAAAGGCTAATCTTATTTTGCTCCATTGTTTGCGTTGCTCTAAAACTTTAAAGGTATCTCCATACAATACTTGCGAGACTAATTCGCTTGTATCAGAAGTCTCAAGTCTTAAAGGAACAATACTTAAATTACAAATTCCGAATTGCATTATTAGGGTTTAGTGACGTTCTATAATTACTGCTGAAGCACCACCACCACCATTACAAATGGCTGCAGCTCCTGTTTTTGCATTATTTTGTTCTAAAACATTTAATAATGTAATTAGTATTCTAACACCAGAACATCCTAATGGATGACCTAATGATACAGCTCCACCATTTACATTAACGTTACTATCGTTAAGGCCTAATATTTTCATGTTAGCTAACCCAACAACAGAAAAAGCTTCATTAAACTCAAAATAATCAACATTATCAATTGATATTCCAGCTTTATTTAATGCTTTTGGTAATGCTTTTGATGGTGCAGTTGTAAACCATTTTGGTTCATGGGCAGCATCAGCATATCCTGTTATTGTAGCTAAAGGTTTTAAACCTAATTCCTCTGCTTTTTCTGCACTCATTAATACCATTGCTCCAGCACCATCATTTATTGTAGATGCATTTGCAGCAGTTACTGTTCCGTCTTTAGAAAAAGCCGGACGTAAATTAGGTATTTTTTCCATTTTAACATTAGTAAATTCTTCATCTTTACTAACAATAATAGGTTCTCCACGTCTTTGAGGTACTTCTACAGGTACAACTTCATTATCAAATTTTCCAGCTTCCCAAGCAGAAGCAGATCTAGTATAACTTTTTACTGCGTAAGCATCTTGATCTTCTCTTGTAAATTTATATTCTGTTGCACACGCATCTGCACAAACACCCATTGCATTTTGGTCGTAGGCATCAACTAAACCGTCTTTTTGCATTCCATCAATTAAAGTGGCTGGTCCAAATTTGGTTGCTGATCTTGCATGAAAATAATGAGGAATCATACTCATGTTTTCCATACCACCTGCAACAATAACATCTGCATCACCTAAAGCAATACTTTGTGCAGCTTGCATAACGGTTTTCATACCAGAAGCACAAACTTTATTAATAGTAGTACATGGGACAGTATTTGGTATTCCTGCGTATATAGCAGCTTGTCTTGCAGGTGCTTGACCTGTACCAGCTTGTACTACATTACCCATTAATACTTCTTCTACTAATTCTGGTTTTAAATTTATTTTATCTAACGCTCCTTTTATAGCTATTGCACCTAATTTAGTAGCAGGTACAGTACTTAAAGCACCTAGAAAACTACCAATTGGAGTTCTAGCAGCAGAGACAATAACGACTTTTTTACTCATAATTAATGAAATTTGTTAAAGGACGAAATTACTAATTTTTTTAGAAATTTTCAGCCTATTCTTCATATTATAACTTTATGTACTATTATAATTTATTACATTTGAAAAACACCATATTACAAGCATGAAAGATCATATTAACGCTATCTATAAAAATCATTCACAGTTTTATAAGATATTATTATTTGTAGTGACCACTATTTTAATTGTCTTTTTTTTCCCGAAGAGTGGTCGTTTTAAATATAACTTTGAAAAAGGTAAGCCTTGGCAGACCGAAAATTTATATGCACCTTTTAATTTTGGTATTCAAAAATCTACTAATGAAGTTAAAAAAGAAGAAACTTTAATAACAAATCAAACTACTCATTTTTTTAATAAAGAAAAAGGAATAGAAGCTGAAGTTATAAAGGATTTTAAAGAAGGATTTAATAAAACGTTTAATGATTCTTTAAACAATTACAAAGGATTAAAAAGCAAAGCAAATTCAATTTTAAATACTTTTTATAAATATGGTATATTAAATGAAAATTTAGATTTAAAAAATTCTAACAAAGCTGTTATTTTAATTGACAATGTTGAAAAACAAACGACTACATATAAGAATCTACAAAAATTAGGAACATTAAAAAACAGTATAGAGAAACAACTTAAAGGAACTAGTTTAGAAACCTATTCAAATAAACTTACAGCGCTTTTCTTTGACGTTATAAAAACAAATTTAACATATAACAAAGCACTATCTGATAATGTCTTAAAAGAGGCTTTAGATAAAATTTCGAAAAATAGGGGAGTAGTTGATAAAGGAACTTTGATAATATCAAAAGGTGAAGTTGTAAATGATGAAAAGTTCCAAGTTTTGACTTCATTATCTAAAGAATATGAAAGTCAAGTTTGGAGTAAATCAAGTTACAATTGGATTGTTTTTGCATACACATTATTGGTTTCATTAGCTTTACTTATGTTGTTACTTTTTATTAGAAAATATCGCAGAGATGTTTATAAAAATAATACTAAAGTGACTTTTATATTTTTTAACGTATTTGTAATGGTGTTATTAACAACATTGATTGTTAATTACAATTCGGAGAATGTATATTTAGTTCCAATAGCTATATTGCCCTTAGTCCTAAAAGCCTTCTTTGATGCACGTTTGGGATTATTTACACACGTTATAACCGTTTTATTATTAGGGTCAATAGTACCTAATAGTTATGAGTATATGTTTTTACAAATTATTGCAGGTATAGTGACTATCTTAACGGTTTCAGAATTATATAAAAGGGCAAATCTTTTTATATCAGTAGGACAAATAACCTTAGTGTATATTATTGCATATTTTGCATTTTTTGTAATACATGAAGCTAGTGTAGATAATCTAAAATGGGAAACCTTTGGTTTATTTATCCTATGTGGACTAGCTACATTATTTGTACAACCCATTATTTATGTTTACGAAAAATTATTCGGCTTAATATCTGATGTTTCATTATTGGAATTATCAGACACAAATTCAAAATTATTAAAAGAATTATCTAATAAAGCGCCTGGTACATTTCACCATTCGCTTAACGTTGCCAATTTAGCTGAAGCTTCTGCAAACGAAATTGAAGCAAATGCAATGTTAGTAAGGGTTGGTGCATTGTATCATGATATTGGAAAGATGAAATCACCTATATATTTCACAGAAAACCAATCGTCAGGTATTAATAGACATGATGAACTTACTCCAAAAGAAAGTGCTAAAATCATTATTAATCACGTTTTAAACGGTATAGAAATAGCTAAAAAATATAATTTACCGGATAGAGTTATAGATTTTATTAGGACACACCATGGTACTAGTCAAGTTTATTATTTTTATATGAAAGAAAAAGCAAACAATGAAAATGTAGATATTAATGATTTTACATATCCAGGTCCAAAACCTTTTAGTAAAGAAACAGCCATTTTAATGATGTGTGATAGTGTTGAAGCTGCTTCAAAAAGTTTAAAAGATCCAACATCAAGTAAAATTGATAATTTTGTTGAAAATATAATAAATAAGCAAAAAGATAGTGGACAATTTTTAAATGCAGATATAACTTTTAAAGAAATTGAATCGATTAAAAAAGTGCTAAAACGCAAGCTTGCAAATATTTACCATTTAAGAATTGAATATCCAGAATAATTTTTGAAAAAAAACTTTAAAAAAGGTTGTGAAATTTAATAAAGTATTATAAATTTGCACCCGCAATTAATTGCATAGTTCATTACATAATCGGAGAGGTGCCTGAGTGGCCGAAAGGAGCGGTTTGCTAAATCGTCGTAGGTGGAAACATTTACCCAGGGTTCGAATCCCTGTCTCTCCGCAATATTTTCAAATTTAATTTGAATAATAGATAACCATTTTCGGGGTGTAGCGTAGCCCGGTTATCGCGCCACGTTTGGGACGTGGAGGCCGCAGGTTCGAATCCTGCCACCCCGACACTGTTTTCGTAGAAACAATAAAACTACGGGCTCTTAGCTCAGCTGGATAGAGCACCTCCCTTCTAAGGAGGCGGTCTCAGGTTCGAATCCTGAAGGGCTCACTTAAAGCTTCACTAGAAATAGTGAGGCTTTTTTGTTTTTAACACTTTTTATAATATCGAATTTTTGCTTCTGATGTTTTTAATGTTATGATTAATAGTGTTTTATTGTCTTATTTTCAGTTGAATTAAGTAGTTAAACCGATTTTTTATGATGTTTATCTATTTGTACTAATTAATTCATTTTTAAGCTTTTATTTCTTGCTTCTAAAAGTACTTTTGCAGCCCCAAATATGACACATTAAATAGTGTTTAAATAATTAAATGTAAAATGAAATATTTAGTAAGATTATCAGTAAAAATTTGTTTAATATTATTTGTCTCTAGTTGTACTGTAGATAGTTTAGAGGATACAGCAAATGAAGAGTCTACCAATTCTTATTCGGTTGTAAATAATCAATCTTGTGATAATCAAGATCCACAGTCTAAACTTACAAACAATGGAAGTGTTGCTTTTACATTTCAGATTATAGATTTAAATAATAATTTAATTGAATTAGTTAATGTAGCACCAAATACTTCTACTACTTGGGTTAGTTTTCCTGAAGGAGCAACCGTATTTAATGTTACTAGTAATACTACAGGAGTTTCTGATGATAAAGTTTTTATAGATATGAGTAATTGCTCTGAGGTAGAAATTGTTATTAATTCTATTAATAAAATAGATTCACCAGTGATAAATAGTCTTTAAAATTAAATTTTAGAGCAAAGAATAATAATTTTAGAATTATCAAGATTGGTGGTGAAAAACAAATAGTTTTTCCCACCATCTTTTATTTTAAGCTTTTTTCTTATTTGTGAAACGGATTCAGGAAAGTTACGAATTGTGATATTAGCTTGCTTTAATCCAAGCTGTTTATTGAATTCTTTTTTGTTGTATGGTATAATTTGTTCAATTTTAAATTTTCTACCAGGAAATGTTGTTAAATCTCTGCTAGTGTATAAATGTGAATGTTTGTGTAGTTTATTCAAGTTTAATTGACTTCCAATTGTGTTAAATGCTCCAGATTTTAAAATAGCTGCATTAGGCTCGTAAAGATAATTAAGAGGAAGGCTATAATCTGGTATTTGCTCAGCTTCATTATTTAAAATGAAATTAAATTTTTGTTTGTCGTTTTTATCAAGGTTGACTGTTTGGATTTCTATTTCGCCAATAAAATCTTTTTCTAAAATCCACAATATTTCTTTTACTTCATTATTTAAAGCTACGCAATGAATGGTTTTAACGTTTTGAAGTTGTGTTATTCCCAAAGAAATATCTAATAATGGAGATGTTTTTATCATAACATTATTAGTGTATTTAAAAAGAATATCTAAATTACCTGGAATATTTGGTAAACAATCTTTTAATAAAAACACTTTACCTTTATCATCATCGCGTCTTGAAGGGTCCACATAAACCCAGTCAAATTTTTGATTTATTTGTTTTAATATTTCTAAACCATCTTGATTATAGAAATCAATGTTATTTAGTTTTAATGTTTTTGAATTGTATCTAACAATATCTGATAAAACAGCGTTTATATCGCAATGAACAACCTTTTTAACTTGTTTTGAAAAATAGAGACTGTCTACACCAAAACCACCTGTTAAATCAATTAGAAGTTCTCCAGAGATGAGTTCTGATTTGTATTTAGCAGTTGCTTCAGAAGAGGTTTGTTCAATATTTAATTTTGTAGGAAAGTAAATGTTGGTGCTATTATACCAAGTAGGAAGCTTTTTTTTACATTTTTGTTTAGCTTCAATTTGTGTAATAATATCTTTTTTTAAACTATCAGGAAAAGGAATTCCTTTTAAAGCTAATTCTGAGACATCAGAATTTATATTTTGATTTATAAATTCTTGAATGTTTGGTTTTAAAATGTCTTTATTAAAATTAATCATCTAGACCTTCCGTCAATTTATTTACTACTCGGTATTCTGATAAAAATTCTTTAGCTATTACTTTTATTGCAGTGTAGGAAGGAATTGCTACTATCATGCCAACAATACCAAATAATAATCCAGCAATTATGATAACTAAAAATATTTCTAAGGGATGAGATTTTACACTTTTTGAAAATATAAATGGTTGGCTAAAAAAGTTATCTACTAATTGTGCTATGACAAAACCAATCATAACATATATAGTTTTAGGAAGTATTACCTCACTAAAATTTTGTCCAAGATTACTAGACATGCTTAATAATATTAACAAAAAAGCACTAATTATTGGTCCAATGTATGGTATGATGTTTAAAAGTGCACATAGTGTTGCTATTATTACTGCATTTTGAATTCCGAAAATTAATAGTACAATAGAATAAATAGTAAATAATATTAATAATTGTAATAGTAATCCTCCAAAATATCTTGTTAGTAAATCACGAATGGTAACGAAAGATTTTCTTAAGCGTTTTTCATGTTTTTTTGGCAGTACAGTAATTAATCCTGTACTCATTAATTTACTATCTTTTAGAAAAAAGAAAGAGATGAATAACACCGAAAACAAGCCTATACTAAAACTACCAAAGCCTGCAATAACATAATTTAAAAACTCAGGAATGACACCAAAATTAATATTAGACATAAATTTTGAGTCTTTTATAGACTCTTCAACTTCTGAAGAGTTTAAACCAAAATGACTAATAGCTTCTTTATATAGGTTTTCAACGTTAGTTTGAAGTAATTCAATATCTAGTAAAGCTAAATTTTGTCCTTGTTCTATAATTAATGGTATAAATAAACTTATTAGTCCAAATACTATAGCTAAAAAAACAATCATTGAAACAACAACAGCCAAAGTATCAGAAAACTTTAAACGTGATTTTAAAAATACAACTAAAGGTCTACCAAGTAATGCAATAATACCTGCAATTACTAAATAGACAATTACAGATTGTATTTTGTATATAAACCATACCAATATGGCAACAGACAATAATGTTCCAACTGCTCTTAAAATTCCGTTTGATATTGTTTTTGCTGTCATCTTGTAAATATAAAATTTTGAATTTTATTTAGTTGAAAATTGTTTGGTAATTTCATACAAGCAAATACTGGTTGCTTGTACGACATTCATGCTACTATTTTGTCCAAACATGTTGATGTGAAGTGTTGCATCACTTAGTTTTAAGATCTCTTCCGAAACTCCAAAATTTTCATCTCCAATAACCAAAGCAATAGGTTTTGAAGTGTCAAATTTGTATTGGTTTAAAGCTTGGCTATTTGTAGTAATCTCTAAAGAAATAACTGTAAAACCTTCAGTTTTAAGTTTAGTTACAATTGGTAGAATGGTTTCTTCTACCTGATAATTTACAACTTTTTCTGTGGCACGTGATGTTTTAGTCATTTTTCGACCTAAAGGAATATCACTTCCGCAGAATATTAATTTTTCAATACCAAAAGCATCACAAGCTCTAAATAGACTACCAATATTTGGTGCATTTGTAACGTTTTCGCAAATTATTGTAATAGGATGTTTTTTTTGCGTAAAAGTAGACGTATAGTGTGTATGTTGCATGATATTTTTATCAAATGTTATCTAAATGTTTAAAATAAACACTTAGTTTTCAAAAGCATATTTTACAATATTTGCTCCCATTTTTAAAGCCTTTAATCTAACGTCTTCAGGGTCGTTATGTACTTCTTGATCTTCCCAACCGTCACCTAAGTCACTCTCAAAAGTAAAAAGTATTACCAATCTAGTTTCATGATACAGTCCAAAAGCTTGTGGTCTTTTACCATCATGTTCGTGTATTTTTGGTAGTCCATCTTTAAAAATAAAAGCACTACTAAATATTGGGTGAGTTGTGGGTAACTCTTCTAATTCTTGATTAGGAAAAATTTTCTTCAATTCCTTGATAACATAGGGTTTCATTCCGTAATTATCATCAATATGCAAGAAACCTCCAGCTTTTAAATAATTTCTAAGATTATCTACTTCGTCATCATCAAATAACACATTTCCATGTCCAGTCATATGCAACAGCGGAAACCTAAAAATATCAATACTTCCTGCTTCTACAGTTTCTGGTTTAGCAGTCATTTGTGTATTAATATTATTATTGCAAAATTGTATTAAATTGGGTAAAGCAGTTGGATTACTATACCAATCACCACCACCTTTGTATTTAAGAATGGCTAAATCTTGACCATACATTAAAAGTGTGAAAAATGTAAAGAGAATAGTAAGTCTTAATTTCATAAATTTTATTCGTTTATAAATGCAACACTATGACATGCAACTATTGCAGCAGTTTCTGTACGTAGTCGTGTTTGTCCTAAAGTTACAGGAATAAATTTATTTTGGATAGCTGTATTAATTTCTTTTACAGAAAAATCGCCTTCGGGTCCAATTAAGATTGTAATTTCAGTATTAGGCTTTACTTGAGATTTTAAAGATTTTTTATCTGTTTCTTCGCAATGAGCAATATATAAATCACCAGAAAAGTCTTGATTACAATATTCTTTAAATGACATTGCAGGATTTAAAATAGGGTAGTAGCAATTTAAAGATTGCTTCATAGCAGACTGAATTATTTTTTCAAAACGTTCCGCCTTGATTATTTTTCTTTCGCTATGATCGCAAATAATAGGTGTAATGCTTGTTATGCCAATTTCGGTAGCTTTTTCAAGAAACCACTCGTATCTGTCATTCATTTTTGTTGGTGCAACCGCTAAATGTAAGGTGTAATCTAGCGGTTGTTGTAAAGTTGTTTCAATAATAGTTACAACACAATTTTTTTGGTCATTTATAGTGATTTCAGCTTTAAATAAATATCCTTTACCATTTGTAATGTTAAGGATATCTCCAACTTGTTTACGCAAGACTTTTACAATATGTCTGCTTTCGTCCTTAGGAAACGTAAATTGTTTGGTATCTGCTTCAATATTTTGGTTGTAAAATAATTGCATTTAGTCTTTAGCTATCACTTTTAAAACTTTAATTTCTTTTATCTTTTTAATGCGTTCGGTTTTTAAAATAACATAAAAAGCATTTGGTTCTGCAATTCTAACTGTATATAATGTACCAAGTTTATTATCTAAATTAAAAGCTTGTTCTTCAACTTCAGCAGGCATGCTTCCTTCTTTTAACCAACCAGAATCACCACCACGATTTGCGTTTTTGTCCATCGAGTATCGTTTTGCTAAGTCGTCAAAGCTTATACCATCTTTATATGATTGTAAAATGTTGTTTTTATATTTTACAATTTTTGAAGCTTCAACTTGATTTCCATCAAAAAAGATGTAACTAATTCTATAATGTCTGTCGTTAGTTTTATCTACAATTTTATAATGTGTGGTATTAAACTCTGTTTTAACAACTTCTGTACTTCCAACGCTATTGTTTAAAAGTTTTGCTGCTAATTTGGTTTTATGTTTAGCTTCGTTAAAAACTAAAATTTTATTTTTTCGAGATTTTTTAGTTTCTAAAAACTTTTCAGCTTGCTCAACGGTTGCAATTGTATCTAATTCTTTTTTTAATGATTTTTGCGCAACAGTTGTAATGGTTAGTAGGCAAATGGCAAGCTTAAGTAGGTTTTTCATGTTTGAATTATGTTTGTTTTGACAAAAAAACAAAAAAATAAAGTTTTATAGGATAAAATTCGTACTGATTTAACACAGTAATTTAAATTTTTAATCTAGAGTTAGCCATTACATTTTGCTCGGCAAAGTCACCATCTAAAAATTTTAAGTAACCAACAATAGCAATCATAGCAGCATTGTCAGTTGTAAATTCAAATTTAGGAACATAAGTTGTCCAACCATGTTTAGCTTCTCCATCTTTTAAAGCTTGTCTAATTCCTGAGTTTGCAGATACACCACCACCAATTGCTATGTGTGAAATACCTGTCTGTTTTACAGCTAACTTAAGTTTGTCTGTTAATATACCAATAATGGTATATTGTATTGAGGCACAAATGTCGTTTAAATTTTCTGTGATAAAATTAGGATTTAGTTTGACTTGTTTTTGGATAAAATATAAAACTGCAGTTTTAAAACCAGAAAAGCTAAAGTTTAATCCATCTACTCTTGGTTTAGTAAATTTAAAAGCCTTTGGGTTACCTAGTTTAGCAAGTTTATCTATTTGTGGACCAGCAGGATATCCTAAACCTAAAATTTTACCACTTTTATCAAAGGCTTCTCCAACAGCGTCATCAATAGTTTCTCCAATAACATCCATATCAAAATAATGATTGACTTTGACTATTTGTGTGTGTCCACCAGAAATAGTCATTGCTAAAAACGGAAAAGGAGGTTTGTTAAAACCATCTTCTTCAATAAAATGCGCTAAAATATGAGCTTGCATATGGTTGACATCAATTAACGGTATGTTTAAACCATATGCTAAAGATTTTGTAAAAGAAGTACCAACTAATAAACTACCCATTAAACCTGGTCCTTTAGTAAACGCTACAGCACTAAGTTGTGCTTTGGTGATGCCTGCTTTTTTTAAAGCTTGATCAACCACAGGAACAATGTTTTGCTGGTGTGCTCTAGAAGCTAATTCTGGGACAACACCACCATATTCTTCATGGATTTTTTGACTTGCAACAATGTTACTTAAGATCTTTCCGTTAAGGATAACAGAAGCTGCAGTATCGTCGCAAGAACTTTCAATTCCGAGGATATAAATATTTTGTGAAGTCATTAGTTATTTTTAGGCATAATAATTGTTAATTTTGGTGTATTGTTTAACAACTAAATTACATTTGTTTTACTTAAAGCAAAAGTAAGATATTATAAATAAATTTTAAGCTTAAAAAACGTATCAAAAAATTTCTAAAAATAGTAGGTAAACTTATAGCAATTTTACTGTTGCTTTTCGTCATATTTATATTAGTGATGTCTATTCCAGCTGTGCAAACAAGTTTAGGTAAGTGGTCAACTAATTGGTTAAATGAAGAATATAAAACCAATATTAATATTGAAAAAATAGGATTGCATTTTAATGGTGACGTGCAAATTAAAGGCATCCTAATTAAAGATTATAAAAAAGACACATTAATAAGTGCTTCAGAGTTAAATACTTCTATTATTAATTTTAGAAAATTAAGTCAAGGGACACTTAATTTTGGTGATATAGATTTAGAAGATTTAGTTTTTAATATAGTAACCTATAAAGACGAATCTGATACCAATCTTGATGTTTTTGTTGCTAGATTTGATGACAATAACCCAAGAAAAGAAAAAAGTACGTTTTTAATGTCTTCTAGTGACATTACAATTAGTAATGGTACATTTAGACTGATTGATCAAAACAAAACAACTCCAGAAATATTACAGTTTGATAATATAAACTTAAACGGAACCAATTTTGTTATTGATGGTAGTGATGTTAGATCACGTATCAATACCATGCAATTTAATGATAGTCGAGGTTTAAAGTTAGAAAATCTAACATCTAATTTTTCTTATACCTTATCAGAAATGCGTTTTGATGATTTAAATATTAAAACACCAGAATCATTTGTAAAAGGAGCATTGCATTTTAATTATAATCGTGAAGATTTTAAAGAGTTTGAAGACAAAGTATTAGTGTCTGCTAACTTTACAGATGGTAGTGTTTTATTAGATGAATTAAATGTGTTTTATAATGAGTTTGGTAAAAATCAACGCGCTAATTTTTCGACTGTATTATCTGGTACTCTTAATAATTTGACAACTGAGAATTTAAAGTTAGAAACCAGTCGAAACACCAAAATTTATGGAAATATAAACTTTAAAAACCTATTTAATAGCGAAGCTAATAACTTTTCTATGGAAGGTGATTTTGATAATTTATCTTCAAATTATAGAGATTTAAAAGACCTTTTGCCTAATGTTTTAGGCGAGTCTATTCCGTCATTATTTGGTAAATTAGGAGATTTTACAGCAGTTGGTAAAAGCCATATCACACCTCATACTATCAAAGCAAATTTACAAATTGCAACCTCATTGGGTATTGTAAATAGTGATTTAGAAATGTCTGATATAGATAATATAGACTATGCCTCATACAAAGGTAATGTTATTCTTGACGAATTTGATTTAGGTATTTTATTAGATGATCCTAAATTAGGTAAAACCTCCTTTAATGTAGATGTTGATGGTGTTGGTTTTAAAAAGAATAACTTAAAAACACAATTAAAAGGAGACGTCTATAGTATTAATTACAATAACTACAATTATCAAAACATTGCAGTTAATGGTCAATACAAACAAAGAAAATTTAACGGAAAATTACTGTCTTTAGATAAAAATTTAAAATTAGAGTTTGATGGTTTGGCAGACCTGTCTCAAGAGGTGAAAACTTTTGATTTTGTGGCTAAAGTAGACTATGCTAACTTTAAAGCTTTAAATTTTTACAAGAGAGATCAACAATCAGAATTTACAGGAATTGTAGATATGAAAATGAGTGCAACCAATATAGACGACGCTGTTGGTAGTATAAATTTTAAAAACACAATTTATAAAAACGAAAACGATACTTACACTTTTAAAGATTTTGCAATAAGTTCAGAATTTTTAGAAAATGAAAGATTTATAAAAGTAAATTCACCAGAAATTATTGAAGGTCAATTAAGCGGAAACTTTAAATTTAATGATTTAGAGCTTCTTTTTGAAAATTCGCTTAAAAGTATATATGCTAACTACGTACCAAATAACATAGAGGAAAACCAATACGTAGATTTCAATTTTAAAATTTATAATAAAATTATTGAGGTCTTTTTACCAGAAGTAGAAGTAGGAGCAAATACTTTTATTAAAGGACGTGTAGAAAGTAATGAAAAAGCATTTAAATTAACTTTTAAATCTCCAAAAATCAAGCTTTTAGATTATTTTGCAAACACTATAGAGGTGCAAGTAGATAATAACAATCCACTGTTTAATACTTACGTAGAAGTAGATAGCGTTTATACCAAACATTACAACATTTCAAAATTTAATTTAATTAACGTAACTCTTAATGATACGTTATTTATGCGCTCAGAATTTAAAGGAGGAAAACGTAACGATGATGCTTATAACCTAAGTTTTTACCATACAATTAACGAAGATAATTTATCAGTACTAGGTTTTAAAAAGAGTGATGTAACTTTTAAAAATAATAAGTGGTTAATTAATGAGGATAAAAATAAATTTAATAAAGTCATTTTTGATCGTGATTTTAAAGATTTCAAAATTGAAGAATTTGTATTGAATCATCAAAACGAAGAGATTAAATTAGCAGGTATTATTAGAGACTCTACTTATAAAGATTTAAAGTTAGATTTTAAAGATGTAGATTTAAATAAAATTATTCCTGAAATTTCAGGTTTATCATTAGCAGGTAATATTAATGGTAATTTGGATGTCCTTCAAGAAAATGGAAACTATTTACCAAATGCTGCTTTAATTATTGATGATTTAGAAGTAAATAATACCTTTTATGGTGCATTTGATGCCAAAATAAAAGGAAATGCAGATTTGTCTAGCTATTTGATAAGTGCTAAAATTAAAGATGACGATACTAATTCTTTTGTAGCTAAAGGGAATGTAAATATTAAAAATGACGAAGCTTTAATTGGTGTTAATTTAGACTTTAATAAATTTGATCTTCAGATTTTAAACCCATTTTTAGAAGGTGTATTAGATAAAATTAGAGGTGACGTTTATGGTAATGTTAAAGTGATTGGTAAGCTAAATAAACCAAGTTTTAATGGTTCTTTAAAAATAGATAATGGTGGTATTGGTGTACCTTACTTAAATGTAGATTATGCTTTCCAAGATCAAGCCTCTGTTACACTTAAAGATCAAACCTTCAATTTTAATACTATTAATATTACTGATGTAAAAGAAAACTCTAAAGCGGTTTTAGACGGAAGTATTAGTCATACTAATTTTTCAAAATGGAAGTTAGATTTAAATCTTGAAACACCTAGATTATTAGTTTTAGATACAAAAGAAAATGAAGAATCTTTGTACTATGGAACCGGTTTTATTGGTGGTTCGGCTAGAATTTATGGTCCAACAGAAAGTTTAAGTATTAACGTTATTGGTGAAACTAAAAAAGGAACTGTATTTAAAATCCCATTAAATGATAACGAGTCTTTTGGAGACAATTCTATTATTCATTTTTTAAGTCCTGAAGAAAAGCAAGCAAAACAAGATGGAGTTGCTTTTGAAGTAGCTGAGGAATCTGGATTAGATCTTAATTTTGAATTAGATGTTACTGAAGATGCAGAAATTGAAATTTTAATAGACAAAACATCTGGTAGTACTATTAGTGGTCGTGGTGTAGGAGGTCTATTAATTGAAATTAATACCAATGATAAGTTTGATATGTATGGTGATTTTGTAGTTTATGAAGGGTTCTATAATTTCTTATATGGAGGTGTTATTGAGAAGAAATTTACTGTTGTGCCATATGTAAGTAGTTTACAATGGAATGGGTCTCCTTTGGAAGCAATCATCAATATAAAAGCTAAATACTCAACACGAGCAAACCCTTCTCCTTTATTAGATAACCCAATTAGTAGAAGTATTCCTGTAGATTTATTAATTGAATTGTCAGATCAACTAGAGCGACCAACTATAGATTATAGTTATGCTTTTCCAACAACAGAATCAACTATAAAATCTGAGTTAAATTATAGATTAGATTCAAAAGAAGAAAGAGAGAGTCAAGCATTATACTTAATTACTACAGGAGGTTTTAGTAGTGGTTTGGATGATGTTAATTTTACAGGTACTTTAACAGAACGTTTAAATAGTTTAGTTAATAATCTACTTTCTACAGGTGATGGTAAATTTAATATAGGTGTTAATTTTGAAGCTGGACAAAACAATCCAGATTACCAAACAGATAATCGTGTTGGTTTAACTTTACAAACACAAATATCAGATCGTGTATTAATAAATGGTAAAGTAGGTGTGCCTGTTGGTGGTCTTGGTGATTCTGTAATTGCAGGAGATGTTCAAGTCGATTTTTTATTAAATGAAGAAGGTACACTTACTGCAAAAGTTTTTAATCGTGAAAATAGTATCAGAAACTTTGGTGAAGAAGTTGGGTATACTCAAGGTGTAGGTTTATCTTATAGTGTTTCATTTGATACTTTTGGAGAATTATTGCACAAAATTTTTAATCCTAATAAGAAGGTAGAAGATAAAAAAGAAGAGTCTCCTTCAAATACACCACAATCTCAAAATGATAAAGGCACATTTTTTCCTGAAGATATGTCCTTTGATGAAGAGTAGATTTTATCATCATATTTTATCCATAAATTCAATTTAACCTACTGTTTTTTATTAAGTTATTAACGAAAACGTTATAGTTTTAGGCTTATCGTTAAATTTTAGTAAAACCAATGTTATATATTATTTTTCTTTAGTAGATTTACTTTATTAAGAGAAAAATATGTCAAAAAAAATAAATAAAATTGCTGTTATGACTTCAGGAGGAGATGCTCCAGGAATGAATGCAGCAATACGTTCGGTAGCCAGAACTTGTGCCTATTATAATATAGAGTGTGTAGGTATTTATCGTGGTTATGAAGGTATGATTGAAGGTGATTTTAAAGAGCTTACTGCACGTAATGTAAAAGGCATTATTAATAAAGGTGGTACAGTATTAAAATCGGCTAGATCAAAAAAGTTTCGTACTAAAGAAGGTCGTCAAAAAGCTTATGAAGCTTTAAAAGAAGCCAACGTGGACGCACTAGTCACAGTTGGTGGAGATGGAACATTTACAGGAGCCTTAATTTTTAATCAAGAATTTAATTTCCCAGTAATGGGTATTCCTGGAACCATAGATAATGATATTTATGGGACTTCACACACACTTGGTTATGACACAGCTTTAAATACAGTAGTTGAAGTTATAGATAAAATTAGAGATACTGCCAGCTCACATAACAGATTGTTTTTTGTAGAAGTTATGGGACGTGACGTTGGACACATTGCTCTTAATGTAGGTGTTGGAGCAGGAGCTGAAGAAATATTAATACCTGAAGAAGATTTAGGTTTGGACAGGTTATTAGAATCATTAAGACGAAGTAAATTGTCAGGTAAATCATCCAGTATTGTAGTTGTTGCAGAAGGTGATAAAATTGGTAAAAATGTTTTTGAACTTAAAGATTATGTGGAAGAAAATATGGAAGAGTACGAAGTACGAGTTTCAGTTTTAGGACACATGCAACGTGGTGGATCTCCTTCATGTTTTGATCGTGTTTTAGCTAGTAGAATGGGTGTAAAAGCGGTTGAAAGTCTTTTAGAAGGAAAATCTAATTACATGGTAGGATTGGTTAATGATAAAATTGACTTAACACCATTAGAACAAGCAGTAAAAGGAAAATCAAAAATAAACGAAGAATTAATACGTGTGTCAGACATAATGACCACTTAATATAAATTGAATTAAACAAAATAACAATATGTCAACATTAAAATTAGGAATTAACGGATTTGGAAGAATAGGTCGTATAGTATTTAGAGCGACAGTAAAACGTAGCGACGTAGATGTTGTTGCAATTAACGACTTGTTAGATGTAGACCATTTAGCATACTTATTAGAGTATGATTCTGTACACGGAAGATTTGATGGTACTATTGAAGTTAAAGATGGTAACCTTATAGTTGATGGTAAAACAATTAGAGTAACTGCAGAAAGAGATCCTAAAAATTTAAAATGGGATGAAGCTGGAGCTGATGTAGTTGCAGAATGTACTGGTATTTTTACAACTTTAGAAACTGCTAACTACCATATTGAAGGTGGAGCTAAAAAAGTAGTAATCTCTGCACCAAGTAAAGATGCACCAATGTTTGTAATGGGTGTAAATGATGATAAATTAACAGCTTCAGATACAATCGTATCAAATGCATCATGTACAACAAACTGTTTAGCTCCAATAGCTAAAGTTATAGAAGATAATTTTGGTATTGAAGAAGCTTTAATGACAACAATTCACGCTGCAACTTCTACACAATTTACAGTAGATGCACCTTCTCGTAAAAACTATAGATTAGGACGTAGTGCTTTAAATAATATTATTCCAACATCAACAGGAGCTGCTAAAGCAGTAGGAAAAGTAATTCCTGAATTAGATGGTAAATTAACAGGTATGGCTTTTAGAGTGCCAACAGTAGATGTATCTGTAGTTGACTTAACAGTTAAAACTAAAAAAGAAACGTCTTTAGAAGACATTAAAGCTGCCATGAAAAAAGCATCTGAAGGATCTATGAATGGTGTTTTAGGTTATACTGAAGCAGCTGTAGTATCTCAAGATTTTGTAAGTGAAGTTAAAACAAGTGTTTTTGATGCAGATTCTGCTATCGAGTTAAACTCTACATTCTTTAAGTTAGTATCTTGGTATGACAATGAGTTTGGATATTCTAATAAATTAGTAGACTTAGCACAAAAAATTAACACGCTATAAAACGTGTTATTTTTTAAATAATTTTAGCACAGTAATTAGATATATGTATCTTTTTTACTGTGCTTTTTTTTATCTTACCATAAATATTTAATATATGATTTTAGTTGTTGATAGTGGATCTACAAAGTGCGATTGGATTGCAGTTGATAAAAACGGTAACCAATTACTTGAAAAAATAAGAACCAAAGGATTAAATCCTGCAATACTTTCTGAAAAGAAAATAAGTAAAATTTTAAAAAAGAGTACACCTTTGTTTGATAATAAAAATGAAGTATCTCACGTCTTTTTTTATGGAGCAGGTTGCGGAACAGAAAATCCACGTTTATTACTAAAAACAGCCTTACAAGAATTTTTTCCAAATGCAGAAATTTTAGTTGATGAAGATACTATGGCAGCAGTGTATGCTACCATTAATACACCAACAGAAGCAGCTGTAGTTTGTATTTTAGGTACAGGATCTAACTGTAGTTATTATGACGGTTCAATATTACATCAACGTGTAAAATCATTAGGTTACACACTTATGGATGATGCATCAGGTAATTACTATGGTAAAGAATTAATTCGTGATTATTATTTTAATCATATGCCAGAAGAAATTAAAATTGCATTTGCAGATAAATATAATTTAGACGCAGATTATATCAAATATAACCTATACAAGCAACCAAATCCAAATGCATATTTAGCACAGTTTGCAGAGTTTATGATTTTAAATAAAGACTCTGATTATATTATCAATTTAATAAAATCTGGTATAAGACGATTTGCTAAAAACATGATTTTACAATTCAAAGAAGAATTAAAAACAGTTCCTGTTCATTTTGCTGGTTCGATTGCATTTTTCTGTCAAGATGAAATTAAAGCTGTTGCAGAAGAATTAAACTTTAAGGTTGGTAATTTTGAAAGAAGACCAATCGAAGGGTTAGTAGCCTTTCATACTAATACATTAGAATAATATGGAAATAGCAATTATTGCTCATGATGGTAAAAAAGCCGAAATGGTTCAGTTTTTAAACGAGCATCAAGCTGTTTTTCATCAAAAAGAAATTACTTTAATATCTACAGGTACCACTGGTAAAAAAGTGAAAAAAGCAGGATTTGATGTTTTACGTATGTTATCTGGACCTTTAGGTGGAGATGCACAAATTGCAGCAAGAGTCGCTGAAGGTAAATGTAAAATGGTTATATTTTTTAGAGATCCACTAGAAAAGCATCCACACGAACCTGATGTTTTGATGTTAATGCGTTTATGTGATGTTCATGACGTACCATTAGCTACTAATTTAGCAAGTGCAGAATTGTTTATAAATGCCTTAAAGACATCATAAATATTTTTTTCTTTTTAAAGAAACCTAACATTAACCCTTAAAATAGTTGATTTTAATTCACAAAATTGTCAACTATTTTAGGGGTTATTTTTTTTGTAAGAAAATTTTTGTTAACTATTGATTTTAAGGTGTTTGAATGATTTTGTTAATGCTTTATAAAGTGCATATAAATACGTTAATATACATGTCTTTTTTTTAATCTTTCAGCAAGCATTATCTGTAATTATTATTAAAATACTGAATATCATTTATTTGTTGATAAAAAAATAATATAAAACATTAGGAATTTATTTATTCATTTTTCGAGTAAAAAAAGTAACTACTTAGCTAGTTACAAATTAATTTAATAGTATTTTTAAACTCTATTAGTTAATTATTATTCCATTTTATTATTTATGAAAAGCCTAATATTCCTCACAGCACTTGCTGTATCAGGTTATTTTAATCCCTCAACAATATCAAATAATTATGATATTCCAAATGCATTACATGCTTACAAAGTTTCTTTTGTTTCAGAAATAGATAGTTTAAATGAGGACCTCATTTTAAATTCATCAATACAAAATAATAACCAATGTTTTGTAGAAGATGGTATTTCAATTACCGCTTTTAATAAAATATCTTCAAATTCTAATACTGTAAAAAGTAATATAGAAAAAAAAGAAATTTCTGACATAAATCAGAGTGCTGCTGCTGCTGGACAATATATTACTATAGACCAAACTACGTATAGTTTTAATGAATTAGTAACAGATGTATTAGTTTCTAATACCTGTGCAGATATAACAAGTTTTAGTTACTTTACAGGAGTTAGTGTAGGTCAAGAGAATGGTATTGCTTATTTTACAGCAGATCCAGGTGTTTTTCCATTTGAATCTGGAGTTGTTTTAACAACAGGTTCAGCAATGGATTTAGTAGGTCCAAAAACGGGACCAGTTAGTAGTGGAGGTTGGGCAGGAAGTACCATTTTGGAAGACATGATTCCTTATATGAATCCTGGAGACTCTAATGATGCTACGTTAATTGATTTTAATTTCACTACTATTAAAAATACAATAAGTTTTGATTTTTTATTTGCTTCAGATGAATATGGAGGTTTTCAGTGTACTTATGGAGATGCTTTAGTTTTTAAATTAACAAATTTGGTAACCAATGTAGAATCAAACCTTGCGTTAGTGCCTGGTACTACAGATTTTGTGTCAACTTTTACAGTCAGAGATAATACTTATAATGCCAGTTGCGCCTCAGTCAATCCTCAATATTTCGATTCTTATTACGGTACATCTGGTTTGCCTCTTGTTGATGATCCTATTAGTTTAAGAGGATATACAAAACCCATGACAGCATCTGCAACAGTTATTCCAAATGTACCCTATACACTTGAAATTATAATAGCAGATTATAATGACACTTCTTATAATTCTGCTGTGTTCTTAAAAGCAAAATCATTTGATGTCGGTGGTTATTTGGGTGATGATATTACCATCGCAAACGGAACAGCACAATGTGAGTCTACATCTATAACTTTGGATACAGAACTTCCATCAAATTCTCATTCATGGTATTTTAATGGTGTATTAATTCCTGGAGAAACAGGATCTACTTTGGATGTAACACAAACAGGTACTTATAGTGTTGATATAACACACTCTGGTTCCTGTGTAAGTTCGGACTCAATTTTAATCGAGTTTATTCCTAGCCCAACAATACAAAGTTTAACAGACTTAAGCTTATGTGATGATGGTACAGGTGTTGCACTTTTTGATTTTACCGATAATGAAACCTCTGCTATAGGAACTCAGGATCCGAGTACTGTAATGGTATCCTTTCACACCTCATATTCTCAGGCAGAACTAGATTTTGCGCCTATTTCTAATACTACTTCTTATTCAGGGACAAATGGTCAAACTATTTATGTTAGAATTGAAAATATTAGTGGTGGTTGTTATTCAATTGATTCCTTTTCATTAAATGTTTTAAATCCAGAAATTAATACAACTTCAAACCTTGAAGTCTGTGATGATAGTTCAAATGATGGTTTTGAAGCTTTCACATTAACAAATCAAGATGCTTCTATTTTGGGTTCACTAGATCCAACTTTATATAGTGTCACTTATTATTTAGATTTAGCAAATGCTAATTCAGGTACAAATGCTTTAAGTGATGGTTATATAAATACAACTAATCCTCAAGCTATTTTTGTAAGAGTTGAAAGTATTACAGATCCATCTTGTTATGAGGTTTCATCAACTGCAGAGTTTGATTTAGTAGTTAATGCTATTGCTACTGCTACACAACCTAATGATTTACAAGTTTGTGATGACTTAATGAATGATGGAGTAGAAGCTTTTGACCTTACCTCTCAAGAAATAGACATATTAAATGGTCAAAATTCAGCAGATTTTACTGTAAGTTTTTATGAAACACAATTAGAAAGTACTAGTGGAGTTAGCCCAATTATTAATCCAACAGCTTACATTAATACAGCAAGTCCCTCGCAGACTATTTATGTTAGAGTTGATAATAATTCAAATCCAACTTGTTTTGCAGAAACAACTTTTGATATTATTGTTAATCCTTTTCCAATTGTAGATTCTTCTCCAGATATCAATGTCTGTGATTCATATGTTTTACCAACTTTAGCAGCTAATAATTTTTATTACACAGCAATCGATGGACCTAACGGAAGTGGATCAATAGTTAATGAAGGTACAGTTATTACAACATCTACAACTTTATTTGTATATGTAGTTACTGGAATAGCACCAAATGAGTGTTTTGACCAAAAAAGTTTCAATATAACCATTAGTACTTCACCTGTAGCAGATGCACCAACAGATGTTCAAGCTTGTGAGACTTACACATTACCAACATTGTCGCCTAATAATTTTTATTATACAGCAACAGGTGGACCAACTGGAAGCGGAACTCTCGTTGCTGAAGGAACAGTAATAACAAACACCACAACACTGTATGTTTATACCGAAAATGGTGTTACTCCAAATAATTGTTCAGATGAAAATGTATTTACAATTACCATAAACCCTTTTCCTGTAGCAGATGCTCCTTCAGATATTAATGCTTGTGATAATTATATATTACCAACATTATCTACAAACAATAATTATTATACTGCAACAGGAGGACCAAACGGAAGTGGAACTTTAGTTGCAGAAGGTACAGTAATTGCAATATCTACAGTGCTTTATGTGTATTCTGAAATTGGTACAACACCTAACATGTGTTCTGATGAAAACCTATTTAATATTACCATAAACACATCTCCCGTAGCAGATGCACCTACAGATGTACAAGCCTGCGAAACTTATACATTACCAACATTGTCAGCTGATAATTTTTACTACACAACAACAGGAGGATCAAACGGAAGCGGAACCATTATAGCTGAAGGTACTGTAATAACTACAACAACCACACTATATGTTTATACAGAAAATGGTGTTGCTCCAAATGATTGTTCAGACGAAAATACATTTACAGTAACCATAAACCCTTTTCCTGTAGCGGACGCTCCTATAGATGTTAATGCCTGTGACAATTATATATTACCTGTATTATCAGCTAATAATTTTTATTATACAGAAACTGGAGGACCCAACGGAAGCGGAACTATAGTTGTAGAAGGGACAGTAATTAGCACGTCATCAACACTATACGTTTACACAGAAATTGGTATGGCTCCAAATATGTGTTCTGATGAAAACATGTTTAATATCACAATAAATGCATCACCTGTAGCAGATGCTCCTTCAGATGTAGAAGTTTGTGACACTTATACCTTACCAATACTGTCACCTGATAATTTTTATTATACAGCAACAGGAGGTCCAAACGGAAGCGGTACGATGTTACCAGAAGGTTCTGATATTACAAGCACAACAACATTGTATGTATTTACTGAAAGTGGAGTTACTCCAAATAATTGTTCAGATGAAAGTACTTTTATAATTACAATTAATACCTCTCCAGTTGCTGACGCACCTGCAGATGTTCAAGCTTGTGATAGTTATATTTTACCAATATTATCTACAGATAATTTTTATTACACAGCAACAGGAGGACCAAGTGGAAGCGGAACTATTGTAGCTGAAGGAACAGTTATAAATTCATCCACAATACTTTATGTGTTTACTGAAAATGGTGTTTCTCCAAACATATGTTCTGACGAGAATATGCTTGCCATAACAATCGATGATACTCCAGTAGCAGATGCTCCTGTAGATGTTCAAGCTTGTGATTCATATATATTACCTAATTTATCTCCTAATAACTTTTATTATACAGCGACAGGAGGATCAAATGGTACAGGTTTATTATTTCCTGAAGGTACAGCTATAACAACTACAACAACAATGTATGTGTTTTCTGAAACAGCTACAAGTCCAAATAACTGTACAGATGAAAATGTTTTTAATATAACTATTGATGTTTCTCCTACAGCAGATGCTCCAGCAGATGTCCAATCATGTGATTCATACTTCTTGCCTAATTTATCTCCTGATAATTACTATTATACAGCAACAGGAGGTCCTAATGGATCAGGAAATATAGTAGCACCAGGAACTGAAATTACTAACAGTACAACTTTATATGTTTACACAGAATTAGGTTCGACACCAAATAACTGTACAGATGAAAATAGTTTCCAAGTTACTGTTAATACAACGCCTACCGCAGATGCACCAATAGATGTACAAGTCTGTGATACTTATGTTTTACCACAGTTATCGGCTAATAATAATTATTACACAGCTACAGGAGGTCCTTCAGGAACAGGAACTTTATTAAATCAAGATGATATTATTACAAACTCGACAACGCTATTTGTTTATAGTCAAACAGGTGCAGGACCAAATTTTTGTATTGACGAAAATAATTTTGACATAATAATCAATACCTCTCCAATAGCAGATAATCCATCAGATGCTCAGTCTTGTGATATGTATGTTTTACCTGTTTTATCTCCAAATAATTTTTATTATTCACAAACAGGAGGACCAAACGGATCAGGAGTAATGCTTGCAGCTGGTGATACAATCACTATGTCAACGACATTATATATCTATACAGAGTCAGGCGTTGATCCATATAAATGTACAGGTGAAAATATATTTAATATTACAATAGATGTTACACCAGTAGCAGACTCGCCTGCAAATGTACAATCTTGTGATACATATATATTACCTCAATTGTCTGTTAATAATACTTATTATACTGCAACAGGAGGACCAAATGGTGTAGGTAATTTAGTTGCAGAAGGGACATCAATTACAACAACCACTACTTTATATGTGTATTCTGATACAGCAACATCACCAAATAATTGTTTTGACGAGAATAGCTTTATTGTAACTATAGATTATTCTCCAGTTGCGGATGATCCAATGGATGTTCAAGCTTGTGATTCCTATATATTACCAATGTTATCTCCAAATAATAATTATTACACAGAAACAGATGGACCTTACGGAACTGGTAATATGATTGCTGCTGGTACAGAAATTTTTGCAACAACAACTTTATATGTTTTTTCAGAAGCTTTAACTTCTCCTAATAATTGTAAAGACGAAAATTCTTTTATCGTAAACGTTAATACCTCTCCAACAGTAAACCCTGTTGATGATATGATAATATGTGAGAATGATTTTGATAATTCAGAAGCTTTTGATTTAACCTCAAATGATGATATTATTATAAATAATCAAACTGATACAATGGTTACGTATCATAACTCTTTAATAGATGCGCAATTAGGTAATGCTGCAATCAATAACCCAGAATCTTATCAAAATGTTAGTAATCCAGAGATTATTTATATTCGTTTAGAAAATCAGTTAACAGGTTGTTATGATGTTGGTGATTTTGATTTAATAGTCAATAATTCTGGAGCTTTATTATCTACAACATCTTTAACATTTTGTGATCCAGATAGTGATGGTTTTGGAGTGTTTACATTAACAGATTCAGAACAAGCAATTATTGGAGGCGCACCTGGAATAGATTTATCTTATCATGAAACTTTAAGTGATGCACAACTTAACGTAAATGCTTTAACTAGTCCGTATTATAATATTGTAGAAAACAATCAAACTATTTATGTATCTATTAATAATTATAATAATGATTGTTCTTCGGTTGTATTTTTAAATTTAATCGTCTACCCAACCCCACAAATCACAGACCCAAGCCCATTAGAAGTTTGTGATAATGATACAGATGGGATTGCAATATTTGATTTAGAATTAAATA
>Ga0209295_1000148_pt1 | contig 73128 bp, 81 predicted proteins | sample Porto_5metaG_FD_187428 | JGI IMG/M metagenome (GOLD analysis project Ga0209295, IMG submission 187428) | Marine algal microbial communities from Porto, Portugal - Porto_5 metaG (SPAdes) (version 2) | ecosystem: Host-associated > Algae > Red algae > Unclassified | place: Portugal: Porto...
ACCAAACGCATAGAGCCAACTTCTAGGCCTGCAACGTTCATGATCGTACCTTCGCCCATTACCTGTGCAAATGCACTGATAACACCGTTCGCCTGTACACCAGGTAAGAACATACCACATGATAAAATAGAAGCGATTGCGAAGAGGATACCGTACCACTTTTGACCAAGGGCACGTTCAAAGTAATAAGCTGGGCCACCGCGATATTCGCCAGTTACCACATCTTTTTCTTTGTAAATTTGAGCAAGGGTAGATTCGACATAGGCTGTAGATGCGCCTAGGAAGGCTACGATCCACATCCAGAAAACAGCACCTGGGCCACCGAAGCCGATAGCAGCAGCTACCCCAGCGATGTTACCCATACCCACACGACCGGCGAGTGAGACGGCAAGTGCCTGAAATGATGAGATACCCTGTGCACTAGATTTACCAGTGAATAGGAGTTTGATCATCTCACCGAATAGACGTACTTGTACAAAGCGCGTCATAATGGAATAGAACAGACCGGCACCCAAGCAGAGATAAATCAGCGCTGGGCTCCAGATAATTCCATTTACTAAGTTAACTAAACCTTCCATATTTATGTTCCTAGTACTGTCTCAAGGTGGCACTGTTTGCTAGGAGTAAACTAACTGGTTAACTTACTTATTTAAGTTAAGCAGTTAAAGTCTCTGCATCGACTTATTTGTTGTCTAAGTCTCATGTGCTTGGCCACCAAGAATGGACTGTAGTTGTCTGTATTTACCCGCGTATCTCATCAGTAATACGGACTATTTGCATAGCGCTTATCACTGACAATATTAATATCAGCTGCGTTTACTATTATTCTACAACCTCAACTACTGCGGTCTTCTATCATCATGTTATACATCAGATGAGTCATAAGTTGACTAGCGGATAAAACAGGCGGTTATATAATTAAATATCCATCACCATGATGGCATTCAACTTACTATGAGCTGTCTTGAATAAATACATGACTGATATGGCGAATTGACAGTATTTAGCGATAATTTAACCGTTAATTGATGTTTTTATTGAAAAATCAACAACTCGCTAATACTAATCAAACTATAAGTCCACTACCAAATGTATTCAAACCGTACGGCTACGTAACTGCAATTTGCCATATTTTTGTACTAATTACTAGAAATTTCTTTATAGACGGTAGATATATTCGTATTTTATTTGGCTGTTACATTAGCAAGATTTGCATAATATATAAATAATTGTTTGTACTTTCATAACATTTAGTCTGATAGCGCTAGACTGCTAGATTTGTGCTCTATATCTACCATGATAAAAACGCGTTATCGTTAACACTATGCGGTTGTGTTTTGGTAACGGTCAATTGTAAAAAGCCGTATATAACGCCATCATTAGGACAACTTCTTTTGATATCATGCTGATAGAGTGATGCGCAAATATACAATATATAGAATGCATGACCGCCGTATGAATACCAAGAAAACTTAAAAATATTAAAAACGTGGTACTGGATATTTGTTATTTATCATTATTAGGAGAATCAACCATGACGCGTAAATCTATTATGAAGCCGATGTTGCTAGCCGCCTTATTGACAACTTCTACAGTTGGTCTAAGCGGCTGTGGCTACAACAACCTGCAAGCACAAGATGAGCAGGTCACTGCTTCATGGTCAGAAGTGGTCAACCAATATCAGCGCCGTTCTGATTTGGTGCCAAACTTAGTCAAAGTTGTACAGCAATATGCTGAGCAAGAGCAAGAAGTCTTCACCCAAGTGGCTGAAGCTCGCTCACGTGCGGGCGGTATTACTGTGACGCCAGAAGTACTCAATGATCCAGAAGCGATGGAGCGTTATGCAGCAGCGCAGGAGCAGATGACAGGTGCGTTATCGCGTTTGATGGCGGTGTCTGAGCGTTATCCAGATCTAAAGTCAGATGCACTGTTTCAAGATTTGCAAGCACAGTTAGAAGGTACTGAAAACCGTATTGCTGTGGCTCGTAACCGTTATATCCAAGAAGTGCAGGGATACAATACAACGGTACGTCAGTTCCCAACCAACATTACTGCAAAAGTATTTGGCATGGATACTAAGCCCAACTTTAGTGTGGCTAATGAAGAGGCGATTTCAACCGCACCAAGTGTTGATTTTGGCGACTCTGCCGAAAAATCAGCTGAATAAAATTTAGAATGAACGTGACGACAGAGTGGCATAGGCAGCTCTGTTCATTTAACTAATGGTTTGACAATGATTAGTTAGAGTCTGTCAATTGGTAAAGATGTTATCTGAGGTGGTATAGATTAGATGAATAATTCAAAAGCAATCTTATCAGCATTACTGTTTACGTTAGGTGTCGTCAGCGTGCCTGCATTGCACGCTGCACCCAATGATACAGCGGTGGCGACAGATAGCACCTCGAATCTGCAAAGCCGTAGTGTCGAAGAGTTGGTGGCTGTTGCTAAAGCAGGCGAGTCTAACGAAGCAATCAATGATGCAGTATTAAATAACGATGCTATCAATGAAGCAGTGCTCGGCAACGAGGCTATCAATCAAAACCCAGATAACCAAAGTACAGCAAATGATACGTCCAATGCTCAAACAACCGCTCAGCCACCTGTAGGCTCCAGTGCCGAGGGTGTTGACGCTGATAAGTTGATACTCAATGAACCAGTCGTTGATCAAGCCAATATTTTAAATCCTCAAGAGAAGCTACGTCTAGAGGCGCAGCTTCGAAGTATTTATCAGCAAGGCTTAGCACAAGCAGCGGTGGTTATCGTACCGACTACCAATGGCGTACCAATATTTGATTATGCATTGCAAGTTGCTGAGAAGTGGGAGTTGGGTGATGAAGCTATCGATGACGGTCTGCTGATTGTCGTCGCTGTTAATGACCGTGATATGTATATCTTAACTGGTTATGGGTTAGAAGGCGTCTTACCAGATGCAGCAGTCAATCGTGTCATTCGCGAAGATATCACACCGTTATTTAAGCAAAATAACTATGGTGCAGGGATAATCGCTGGCGTTGAAGCCCTTAAAACGCGCCTAACTGCTGATCCTGAAGTCTTGGCTCGTGCTGACGCGCAAGCTGCAGAACGTGCTACTCAGCAAAGCTCAGACGAGCTACCGTCACCTATTTTCTTATTTATCATGGCGATGATTTTTGGTAGCTTTATTACTAACATATTGGGCCGAGTATTTGGTTCTATTGTTACTGCTGGCGGGTTTTTTGCAGGTTCGATGGCCTTAGGTGGCGGCTTTTTTATGACGCTGATTATGGCAATATTCATCTGGATGTTTTTGATCTCACGCGGTGGTGGCGGTGGAAAAGGCGGCGGCGGTAAAGGTGGGCGCAGAGGCGGCATGATTTTCTTACCCGGTATGGGCGGCGGCAGTGGAGGCGGCTTTGGCGGTGGTGGTTTCGGAGGCGGCGGCTTTGGCGGTGGCGGCGGTGGTTTCGGCGGCGGCGGCGCAGGTGGCTCGTGGTAAATATTCCACATACGCAAACAAAATAAACTCTACATAACCATCGAAAATGACGTACTTGAGGAAATAAGATAATGGTAGAAGACAACGCTTCAAACCCCAGTTTTGCCCGCTGGTGGCGTCAAGTTTTGTTCGTCCCTTTATTACATAGTAAGTGGCTGACAACAGAATCTAAGGCGCGTTTAACAGATGCTGTGACACGAGCCGAGCGTGGGCATCGTGGTGAGGTGTTCTTGATTGTAGAAAACCATTTGCCTATTCAAGAAGCCTATCGCATGAACTGCCGTGAGCGTGCGATTGATTTGTTTAGCGAATATCGCGTTTGGGATACTGAAGAAAACACGGGTGTTTTGATCTATGTCAATGTATGCGAGCGCAAGTTAGAGATTGTCGCAGACCGAGGTATCAGCGCTCATGTGAGTCCAACAGTATGGAATGCAATGTGCGAAAAGGCAGTATCTGGTATTGCCACCCAAAAGACAGAAGAGAGCTTGGCTGAACTGCTAGACGAAGTGGGGCAGGTGTTACGTCAATATTATCATCTAGAGCATGATCCAGAAGGCAATGAGCTGTCCGATACAGTGGTATTTTTAAAGTAGCTTACGCTTTGTTCAGTTGTATTAAGAATGCTACTTTTATAAGTAGCTTATTTATACGGTCAAAGGGTTTTGTTTTAGGCGATATGCTTTTAGTGTTAAAATAACCCTTCTGGGACAGGTAATGCCTTATATATACAGTTTGACTATCCTACTGTGCAATATTCACCATGGCTTGTCTCGATAACACCATTATTGGAATACTATGATTGAATTAATAAAGAAACTACCGAAAGCTGAACTTCATCTACATATTGAAGGTTCGCTAGAGCCTGAGCTGATGTTTAGGTTGGCCAAAAAGAACAACGTAGAAATACCTTATAAAGATATCGAAGATGTACGTAATGCTTATAACTTCACCAATCTACAGACCTTTTTAGATATCTACTATGCGGGTGCCAACGTGCTACTCACAAAAGATGATTTTTATGATTTGACATGGGAATATATTCTCAAATGTGTCGAAGATAATGTCATCCATACAGAGATATTTTTTGACCCTCAGACCCATACCGAACGCGGTGTGCCTTTTGAAGCGGTCATTACCGGTATCAAAGAAGCACTTGCAGATGCCAAAGCAAAATATGGTATCACGTCATGCATCATCATGTGTTTCTTGCGTCATCTATCGCAAGAAGAAGCGTTTGAGACATTAGAGCAAGCGCTGGATTATAAAGATGACATCATCGGTGTTGGTCTGGATTCATCAGAATTGGGTAACCCTCCATCGAAATTTAAAGAAGTCTTCCAAAAAGCCAAAGAAGAAGGCTTTAAGTTGGTTGCTCATGCAGGCGAAGAAGCAGACTGTTCGTACATTTACGAAGCATTGGACTTATTGAATATCAATAGAATTGATCATGGTGTGCAGTCTATAAAAAGCCCAGAGTTGATGCAAAGACTCAAAGATGAGCAGATGCCATTGACGGTTTGCCCGAATTCAAATATCGAGCTAAAAGTCTTTGAGACTTATAAAGAGCATAATATCAAAGAGCTTTTAGATTACGGTCTAAATATCAGCGTTAACTCAGATGATCCTGCATATTTCAAAGGTTACGTGAATCAAAACTTTATCAATCTGTATGAAAATTTACCAATTACGCAAGACGATGTTATCACCTTGGTCAAAAACTCTTTTAAATCGGCATTTATCAGTGACGAATTAAAAGAAGCTTACTTAGCGAGAGTTGATCTTGCATTGAAATAACTTTAACGAGCTTATTTTTAGCAGTGAAGGCTTAGCGGTTTCTATAAATCGTTAAGCCTTTTTTATTGTCTGTCATTCAGTAATATCTATAAGTAGCAGCGTTTATAGAGCCGTAATCTCTGCTATAAGCAGCGGTAAAACGATTCCTGCCTTTTCTGCTAATGTGATATCGACGATAGTATTTGGTGTGGGGTCTGGGTTTATCTCAATAATTTGTGCGCCATTTTGTTTGGCCAGCTGTGATAGTCCAGCAGCAGGATAAACCAAGCTTGAGGTACCGATACTGATAAATACTTCGCAATTAGCCGCAGCATCTTCAGCAGTCTGCCATGCCTGTACAGGTAGAGCTTCGCCAAACCAAACAATATCTGGTCTGATGTAACCGTCGCAATGCGGGCAGCTAAGCAATGATTCATCAAAGCTCATGGTGCCTCGATTATCGTACGATGCTCTCGATTGATCTTGATGGGGTATCTCACACTGACCACAGCGGTTACGCCACAGATGACCATGCAGGTGCGTCACTGCGCTACCAGCTTGCTCGTGCAAATCATCGACATTTTGAGTGATGAGTGTCACCTGCTGATCGGAGGTTTGCGCATGATACTGCCACTGGGCCAACGCATGATGGGCAGGATTTGGCGCTTTATCTGAGACCATTTGCCGACGCCACTGATACCATGACCATACTAGCTTTGGATCACGAGTGAATGCTTCAGGAGTTGCCAAGTCTTCAACACCGTAGTTTTCCCATAGTCCTGTTTGCTTATCTCGAAACGTTGGGATACCGCTTTCTGCTGAAATGCCAGCTCCAGTTAATATACAAATACGCTGTTTCGATGCCAGTAGTTGTGCTGCAAGTTTTACTTCTGCTATTAACGCTGGTGATAATTCTGCTAACATGAGCCAACCCTTGCTAATAATGGATATTTTTACTTATGATAGACGGAATTTGGTGGCTTGTCATATTGTTCGCTATCATCGCAGTTTTATGGTTCGTCGCAAAGTCGCGCGGTGCAAAAACAGGCGAAAAGTATAGCGGCGCAAAATCAAAAAATGCAACACCGAATGATGCACTGCAAAAAACATCAGCGATATTAAAGCAGCATTTTGCTGATTATCGAGTCACACGTAAGGCAAATCATTTGCTCGTTAGCAAACAAGATAAAAGAATTGCGATGATTACGATTGATAAAAAGATTGCTGAGGGTCAGCGCCGTTTGGGTGATGTGCCAGTGATTAATTATCACCGTATGCCCAGCCGTGCTCAATTGACTGTCAATTTACAAGATGCAGAGTAATTTTGCTATATAGTCAATCCTCTATCAATTGGTTACGGTGTCAGTCTCGCTCAGTCTACTATTTGTAGTACTTTCACTCGGCTTGCTTGTATCCAAATTATACTGAATCGACTATAGGTAAGAGCACTAGAAGTATGCGAGCACAGAAGAACCGTAAACATTTAAAATGTAGGTTTGATAAATATAGTAAGTTGAGGGTAGTGCTAGGGAAGGACTAAATACGATAGTTGGTGCGCTCGGCGGGAATCGAACCCACGACCCTCGGCTTCGGAGACCGATACTCTATCCAACTGAGCTACGAGCGCATATGATAACGATATGTCTGACTGTCACGCTTAGATGCGCATGATAATTAGCATAAAGTGTCTAGAAATAAAGACCGCTTAGTCTAACAAATAAAAAGCATAAAGCCAATAAATGACAGTCGCGATTGAGGTTTTTTAAGAAAAAACAGCCAAGTCATTAAACAAGCATGGCAATTTACCTGCCTTTTCCCTTATAATGTTGGGGAGAATTCATATTTATAATCACCGATTGCAAGTGCGCTGGCACGCGGGATGGCTGTTTGCTATTGAAGACTTAGAGGTCGTCAAAGGAGGACAGACAGAATGTCCGAGCCGTGCTAGTCCTTGTATACGTAATAAGAGAACGTGACGAATGAGAAAAGTAGTTATGTTATCGGCAGCTGCCATTCTAGGAATCGCTAGTATCGCGGTGAGCCAAGCTGAAGATGTTGTAGACACTCCTGTAACTGCGTCAGACGTAGCAGAAGGCCAAGAGGTCGTAGAAGCTGCTCCTGAAACGCTAGGTGACGATACCCAAGCTGCTGCAGATACGACAGATGGTGCTGCGTCCACTGACGAAGCCGCTCCAGCAGAAGGCGAAGAAACTGCTGCAGCAGTGCCTGCCGCTGATGAAGAGCCAATTCCACAAGATACACCGCAAGTACAGAAGCTAATTGCTTTGTATCCTAATCTGATTGCGCGTATCCAGCCAGTTGCTAATATCTGTTTTGAAGATGATGAAGTTTGTGATGTAACCGCACGCTCATCTGGCCCAGCTGCTGGCGATGGTCCTCGTGACGGTAAAGCAGTATATAACGCCGTATGTCATACTTGTCATACAGCAGGCTTGCTAGGGTCTCCTATCTTTGGTGATGCTGGCGCTTGGGGTCCACGTATTGCAAAAGGTAAAGATACGCTATATACCCATGCTATCAATGGTTTCAATGCAATGCCTGCCAAAGGTGGCGCGGATATTCCTGATGAAGAAGTTCAAAATGCCGTAGATTATATGGTCGCAGAAGCAAGCTAATTTTCATTGATTATCTTCCAAGCTTTTACGATAGTTATCTATAAAGCGCCTATTTCAGTAATGAGATAGGCGCTTTTTCATGATGAGTATTATTAATACACTACTTCGAATATAAGACAGTTGAAATTCGCTATTAGTAGCCTCATTTTATGAAGTTAGTTCGTTTATTACCGTACATTGTCAGCTTTAGATAGTAGAGTGTGTTGAACATTCTTATATGGCTTTTGCCTATACGATAATGATAGTCGAATGTTCAACACGACCTATTATTCTAAAATCGCATTTTATATAAATTGATAACAAATAAAGAGGTCTTCATGTCTGATGCACCAGCACTCTCCATAAAAAACCTATCCAAGACCTACGACAATGGGTTTTCGGCATTAAAAGGGGTTGATTTAACAGTACCACAAGGTGGATTCTTTGCATTACTGGGGCCAAACGGCGCAGGTAAATCTACCATGATTGGTATTATCAGCTCATTGTTTAAGCCCACCACCGGTAGCGTTCATATTTTCGGCACAGACCTATTAGAGAACCCTTCGATTGCCAAGCAATACCTTGGTGTTGTACCGCAAGAATTTAACTTTAATATGTTCGAAAAAGTCGAAGATATCCTGATTACGCAAGCGGGTTATTTTGGTATTCCGGCAAAAGAAGCCAAACCACGCGCAAAGAGACTATTAACAGCGCTGGGACTATGGGATAAACGCGACAGTAAATCTCGTGAGCTATCTGGTGGTATGAAACGCCGCTTGATGATTGCCCGTGCATTAATTCACAAGCCAAAGCTATTGATTCTAGATGAGCCAACAGCAGGTGTCGATATCGAGCTACGCCGCTCGATGTGGGAGTTTATGCAGCAAATTAATATCGAAGAAAATACCACTATTATTCTGACGACGCATTATCTCGAAGAAGCTGAGCAGCTGTGTAAACGCATTGCGATCTTGGATCACGGCGAGATTCGAATCAATACGGAAATGAAAGAGCTACTGGCGCAGCTGTCTGTAGAGACGTTTGTATTTGATTTGGATACGCCGCTCACTGAGCAGTTGGCTCTGACAGGCGTTACAGGGGTCTCACAACCAGATGAGCAAACGCTAGAGGTCACCTTGACAGAAGGTGAGTCATTAAACGGTGTCTTTGACCAGTTATCTGACAAAGGTATCAGCGTGGCAAGCATGCGCAATAAAGCCAACCGACTAGAAGAGCTGTTTATGCGCTTGGTGGACAAAAATATTCAAAGTGCAGATAGCATGAAGGAGGCGGGATTATGAGTCAGGAACTAGTCGAACATAATAAAACCATGTCATTGAGTAAAAAGTGGATTGCGTTTCGTACTATTTGGTTCAAAGAAGTGCGCCGTATTCTACGTATCTGGCCGCAGACGTTGCTACCACCAGTTATCACGATGAGCCTGTATTTTGTCATATTTGGTAAGATGATTGGCTCGCGTGTGGGTGAGATGGGCGGCGTGCCATACATGCAGTTTATCGTGCCTGGCTTGATTATGATGTCGATCATTACCAACAGTTACTCCAACGTGGTCTCAAGCTTCTTTAGTGCCAAGTTCACATCTAGTATTGAAGAGCTTTTGGTCTCGCCAGTATCCAAGCATGCTATTTTGATGGGTTATATCAGTGGTGGTATCTTCCGTGGACTGGCTATCGGTGTGATTGTCTCGATAGTGGCGCTGTTCTTTACTGATCTGGGTATCGAGCATTTATTTGTGACCGTATTTACGGTACTTGGTACGTCTATCTTGTTTTCATTGGGCGGCTTTATCAATGCGGTATTTGCGCGCTCATTTGATGATATTTCTATCATCCCAAGCTTTGTATTGACGCCATTGACCTATCTTGGCGGTGTGTTTTACTCGATGGAGAATTTATCGCCGTTTTGGCAAAATATTTCGCTATTGAATCCTATCGTCTATATGGTCAACTCATTCCGTTACGGTATTCTTGGCTACTCTGATGTCAACGTTTGGTATTCGATGGCGGCTATTTTTGTGTTCTGTGCGATATTTTATACCATTGCTTATCGCTTGCTAAGTAACGGTTCACGTGTACGTTTGTAGTGTATATTATTCGCTAAGCATATTATTATTTAGAGCAAATTTTAAACGGTTTAATATTAGGAAGACAGATGAGTATTCATGGTATCTTAGGTGAGCAAACCACAGACTATCCAACTGAGTATAGCCCAGAGACGCTATATCCGATTGCGCGCAGTATGGGACGTGATGCGATTGGTTGGCAAGACGATAAGCTAACCATTGGTGTCGATTGGTGGCAGGCCTTTGAGATATCTTGGTTGAATCCGCAAGGTATCTCGCAAGTAGCGATTGCGCGCTTTAGTATCCCTGCTAGCTCACCGCTTATCGTAGAATCAAAATCACTTAAGCTATATTTGAATAGTATTAACTTTACCGAGTTCGCCAGTTGGAATGATGTACAAGCGTTGATTGCCAAAGATTTGTCAGCCTGTCTGCAAGCTGACGTACAGGTAGAGCTATTTGGCTTGAACGATGATCTAAATGGTAACGTGTCAGGATTATTGATTGCTCAGCCTGAGGGTGTTTGTATTGATGAGGCATTGGCAGATAGTACGGATAAAGTTGCGTTAACTGAACATCCTGATGCCTCATTGCTAAGTGCTAGCGAAGAAGTAGAGGCTAGCGATGAAAGCGTGGCAAATGATGGTACGCAGCCGTATACCTTTTATTCCAATTTACTGCGTAGTAATTGTCCAGTGACCAATCAACCAGATTGGGGTACGTTGGCTGTATCGATTACGACTGACAAGCCTTTTAATAATGCAAACATGCTGCGTTATATATTGAGCTTCCGTCAGCACAATGGCTTTCATGAGCAGTGCGTTGAGCAAATATTTGCTGATTTGAGCAAATACTATCAGCCAAGCGAGCTAATGGTACGGGCGTGGTATACGCGCCGCGGTGGTATCGATATCAATCCTTGCCGTGTTAGTGATATCCGTTTATTGCCACAGCCGAGTCGTTTAATCCGCCAGTAAGTTCTCGCTAAGGATACAATGTTAATAAAAATCCAATGTTAAACAGTTTTTAAGCCCATAAAAAAGCGCCTATCTCATTATGAGAGATAGGCGCTTTTTGTTATATAGTCTTTATTTACAAGACTATTTACCGCTTACTTTTGCCATGACTTCTTCACGGCTTAGCATTTGCTTTTCGGCTTCACGACGATTGACGTACTCATACTTGTCTTCAGCCAAGTTGCGATCAGACACGACGATACGATGCGGTATACCAATCAACTCAAGATCAGCAAACTTAACGCCTGGGCGCTCGTTACGATCGTCCAGTAGGACGTTAATGCCTTGAGCTTTCAACTCTTCATACAGGGCGGTTGCCGTCTGCATGACCGTCTCTTCTTTAGACTTCATCGGAATGATAGCGACTTCAAAAGGAGCGATTGAATCATCAACCGTTGGTGTTTTTGGCCACATGATGCCGTTTTCATCATTGTTCTGCTCGATAGCAGCGGCAATGATACGACTAACGCCAATACCATAACAGCCCATCATCAAGGTAACAGGTTTGCCATCTTCACCAGAAACCGTACAGTTCATCGCTTGTGAGTATTTATCACCCAACTGGAAGATATGACCGACTTCGATACCGCGTTTGATTTTTAGGCTGCCCTTACCATCAGGAGACGGGTCGCCTTCTTGGACATTGCGCACATCAACGATGCGAGTAATGCGAGTATCACGTGCCCAGTTCATACCGATAGTATGTTTGTTCACTTCATTGGCACCGCAGACAAAATCTGACAACGCAGCTGCTGAACGATCAACGAATACAGGCATGTCTAAATTAACGCCGATATAACCTTTGTGCAGACCTGCCGCTTTTAGCTCTTCGTCAGAGGCTAACGTCAATGGTACGTTGGCTTCTTCGATTTTTTCAGCTTTGATAGTGTTGAGCTGGTGGTCGCCGCGCAATACGATAGCAATCAGTTGTGGCTCATCATTTTCGGTATGACCATGAACGATCAAGGTTTTAACCGTCGTTTCTAACGGGATGTCCAAGTGTTCAGCAACCATTTTGCAGCTGGTCATGCCTTCGGTTAGAACGTCTTCACGCTCCATTTTCGGTGGTTGACGCTCAGCGGTGCTGACAGATTCTGCTAGCTCAACGTTGGCTGCATAGTCAGATGAGTCGGAAAACGCAATATCGTCCTCGCCGCTATCTGCCAATACATGAAACTCATGTGAAGCAAAGCCACCGATAGAGCCTGTATCTGCTTGTACGGCACGGAAATCTAAGCCCAAGCGGGTAAAGATGCGTGTATAAGCGTCATACATATCATGGTAAGTCTTGGCCAATGAGGCTTGATCCACATGGAAAGAGTAAGCATCTTTCATGGTGAATTCACGTGCGCGCATCACACCGAAGCGTGGACGAATCTCATCACGGAATTTACCTTGAATCTGAAAGAAGGTAATCGGTAGTTGTTTATAACTACGCAGCTCGCCTTGTGCTAGATTGGTGATGACTTCTTCGTGCGTTGGACCAAGTACAAAGTCGCGATCATGACGGTCTTTGAAGCGCAATAGCTCAGGACCATAATCATCAAAACGTCCGGTCGTCTGCCAAAGTTCAGCAGGCTGAGTCATCGGCATAAGCACTTCTTGTGCACCGACGTTTTGCATCTCTTCACGAACAATACGCTCGACTTTTTGTAAGACGCGCAGACCCATAGGCAACCAAATATACAATCCAGAAGCAATCTTGCGGATAAGACCAGCACGCACCATCAATTGGCTTGAGGCGATGTCGGCGTCACTTGGGGTTTCTTTTAGTGTGGCAAATAAAAATTGACTGGCTTTCATAAATAAAGCGTAACCTTATCAACGATAAAAAAATAAGAAATAGTAGGATGTTGAGCGTATGGCTAATCGTTTCGTTGCCGCCGCAAGCTTACCTTTATCACTTAGCAATAATCTAGGGTATTTCCTAGTTACCAATCTGCTTATATACAAAGCACATCAGTAAAAACCACTCTCATAAAAGAGAGGCAAATTTGATTTGATGTATCAATATGCCAAAAATGCAATATATTCAGGTTAAAACCCTGATAAATGCTTTAAGACTGACATTTTATTCATACAATCTGACTATGTTAGGTAAAGTTCGCCTAAGACGCAATGACTTTTTGTCTTTTCAGACCGAACGTGACGCAAAGGCTTCAATAAGGGTCAAATAATTGAGCTATTCGTATGATTTTATAGCGAAAGCACTGCTTACTTGAGAGATAACTTATTGAGATGGTTGCGTAGAGGTTTATGGATAAAGTTATGTAGAGGAAGGGTAGCCATTACTTGAAGTTACTGCACAATAGTCGCATTTATAGCTCAGGTATTATAGAGTTTTGATAATACAGTTAGCCTTATAAAAACAATGCAATATCATAAAGGTAGCTTCTATGGATAATCCTGATATGAAAAACGCCAATGCCACTCAAAAGCCTGCAAAACCTCCTATTGCGACAATGTCGTGGGTGATATTACTCATCGGTCTAGCAGCGATTGTTTTTGCTATTTATAGCGCGCAAAACAAACCAGAAGAAGCGCCGATAGAAACGATTACTCGCGAAGGCGTGGTTACGCAAATTCAGCAGTTAAATCGCTTACATACCGTCGCATTTAGTGTCGATACAGTGATTACGAGCGAGCGACCCGGAAGTTGGATGAAACTATGGCAAGATGAGCAGAAGGCATTGTTTATCGCTCATGGGCGAGTAGAGGCAGGGGTGGATCTGAGTGCGTTGACGCCTGAGATGGTACAAGTAGTGCAACCTGCTCAAGCTGATGCGGATGAAGAGCAAGTAGCTGACCCCAACCCATCAGTTGCCACTATGCCACAAATCAATATTACTTTGCCGCCTACAGAGATATTTTCAGTATATCTGGATGATATTGAGATTTACGACTGGCAGACGGGCGCTTTTGGCATGATGCAAGTCGATCCTAAGATACTGGCACAAGCACAGACCATGGCAAAAAAAGAAGTGCTTGAGCGTGCCTGCCGAGGTGATGTCATGACTATGGCACTGCAAAATGCGCAAACGCAGTTGCAGCAGCTGTTTGCACTCACGGGAGCGGTAGTGACGGTTACCACTCAAGGTGCGGGCGCATGTCAGTTGCCAGTTACTAGCAATGGCTAACGTGCACCATTAACGGCCAATGTGATGTTTACTCTTTTTTAAACTCAGCAATCGCCAGCTTACGTACGGACTTATGCTCGACCATCGGTGCAGGGTAGTCAACATCGGCAAACTTACCACCTTTTGCCAATTCTTTACGCATCTTATCTTCGTTATGTAAGATGCTGTTAGGAATATCTTTTAGTTCTGGTAGCCAAGTTTTAATAAACAGAGCTTTAGAATCATGCGTATTGGCTTGGCTAAAGGGATTCATAATACGGAAGTAGGGCGCTGAATCAGTACCTGTCGATGCGCTCCATTGCCAGCCACCGTTATTGGAGGCAAAATCCCCATCTATCAGTTGCTGCATAAAGTATCGCTCACCCAAGCGCCAATCAATCAGCAAGTCCTTGGTCAAAAACATCGCCGTCACCATTCGCAGGCGATTATGCATAAACCCAGTTGCATTTAAACAGCGCACTGCTGCATCTACAAGCGGTACGCCTGTTTTGCCAGTGCACCATGTCTCAAAACCATCGTTATCGTATGACCAATTGACCTTATTGTCAGTCTCTTCTTTATACGCTTTATGATGGATCAGGTTTGGTTTTTCTACTAGCACATGACGATAAAAGTCTCGCCATGCAAGCTCACTTATCCAGCGATTGATGTCTTCATTATCACCGTCATTGCCGTGTAGCTTTTCTTGTGCTTTGCTTGCCTGTAGATAGCAGAATCTAGGACTGATAGAGCCTATAGTGAGGTAAGCCGATAGCTGACTGGTTGCATGCAGATGGGGGACATCACGGTTCACATCATAATCATTGATATCATCATCTACGAATGCTTCTAGACGCTGGCAAGCGGCAGACTCACCTGCAGGATAAGCGTCTCTTGCTTGGTCAAGCTGAGCTGTCATATCAATATGCTGCAATGACTCATTCTTTTCTAATGTCTGCTGATAGTCACTGAGCATTTTTTCACTTAGTGCCTCGATATCGTCGATTGTATTGGCAAACGTTTGCGATGATGGTAGTTTGATTTTATAATCGCTATCCACTGCGGGTGCTTCATGCATTTGAATGGTGCTGACGTCCAACGTATGGCGCCATTTTTTATAAAATGGGGTAAAGACCTTATACATACTATCGCTATCATTGGTCGTGATACTTTGCGGTGGCAAAATGCATTGGTCATGCCAGCGCACGAACTCGATGTTGTCTTTATTAAGTTGTTTGCTTAATTGTTCATCACGATCGATCTCATTGCCTTCGTACTCGTGATTGGCCATGATGCAGCTGATTTCATTGTCATTGCATAAGGTTGTAAGCGCCTTTATACAGTCAGTAAAGCTTGGACAGAGCTGTACTGTTAAAGTGATGTTTAGTTTTTCTTGTAACTCCTTTGCTAAAATAGGTAGCGTGCGAGCAATATGATCGACTTGTACAAGGGACGTATCGTGCGCTTGCCACTGCTCAGGCGTCAAAAAGAATACGGCAGCCACTGAAGCGTTGTCTTCTTTTGCACGTTCGCAAAGCGCTGCTAAAGCAGTATTGTCATGGATACGTAGGTCACGACGAAACCACATCAAGTAATGCGGTGAATTTTTGCTAGTAGCATTGTCGTCAGTATCAGTAGCGGCTGTCTGTGCAGTCTTAGACATCAAAGTATCCCTATATTAATCAATCGCAATCATAAACAAAACTAAGGATAAAAGTATGCTAGGATAAGTTTTTGGATGCAATGGCTTTGCCGTTTGGTTAACAAAACCTCATCACATCTAACGATTTATCTTTGGCTTGAACCTATCTGATGCCGCTATAATCGGTGTCATATTCAGTACCATGAAACGCAAGGTCACAAAATGCACGTTAAGTTTTGCGGGTTTACTCAGCTTAGTGATATACAGACTGCGGCACAGCTAGGTGCAGATGCAGTGGGTTTGGTGTTTTATCCACCAAGTCCACGTGCGGTCACGATAGAGCAGGCGCAAACTCTGAGCGCTGCCGTACCTGCTTTTGTCAGCGTGGTGGCGTTGGTAGTCAATATGCCTAAAGATGAGCTGATTAAATTAGCAAATAACGTCTCTTTTGATATTATCCAGTTCCATGGTGATGAAACGCCTGAGCAATGTGGGCAGCTGGCAGGTATGGTCAATAAACGCTGGATCAAAGCATTGCGTATCAATACAGAGCAAGACACACTCGATAGTGTCCGCGCTCAGATTAACCAGTTTGCGACCGCAGGTGCCAGTAGTATTTTACTGGATGCTTATCATCAGCATAAGTATGGCGGTACAGGCGCACGTTTTGACTGGAGTCTCATTCCGCATGACAGTGCATTGCCGATCGTTTTGGCCGGTGGACTCGATGCTGACAATATTTCCGCTACCTTAGATTTGCCTATTTATAGCGTCGATGTGAGCGGTGGCATTGAGGTTGATAAAGGTAAAAAAGACGCTGCCAAAATGCGTGCCTTTATGAAAGCGGTCAAGCGCGATCGATGGCAAAACGCGACGCCTAGCGAACCTTCGAACAAAAGTAGCTAGCTTTATATCATCTCAATAGCTCGTTACTGAAAATATTTTCCCCTTATTTATTCTAAAAAATACCACTTATTACAGTAGGAATTATCATGAGTCATGTCGAAAACAAAGATTTATCTGCTACCGCACAATCTGTAAACACTTTTACCAATCCTGAAAATGTACAGGACTTTAACCAGTATCCTGATGCGCGTGGTCATTTCGGTGTACACGGTGGGCGTTTTGTCTCTGAGACGCTAATGGCTGCCCTAGAAGAGCTAGAAACGCTTTATACCAAGGTTAAGGCGGATCCAGCGTTCTGGGAAGAGTATCACAACGATTTGGTTAATTATGTCGGTCGTCCAACGCCGCTATATCATGCTAAGCGTTTGAGCGATGAGATTGGCGGTGCGCAAATTTACTTTAAGCGTGAAGATCTAAACCATACTGGCGCGCACAAAGTAAATAACACCATTGGTCAGGCATTGCTTGCCAAGATGTGTGGCAAAAAACGTATCATTGCTGAGACTGGTGCAGGACAGCATGGCGTAGCCACGGCAACGATTGCTGCCCGATTGGGACTAGAGTGTATCGTCTATATGGGTGCTGACGATGTCGAGCGCCAAAAGATGAATGTCTATCGTATGCGCTTGCTTGGCGCGACAGTTGTGCCTGTCACTTCTGGTTCACGCACGCTCAAAGACGCCATGAACGAAGCGATGCGTGATTGGGTGACCAATGTCGATAGCACCTATTATATTATTGGTACGGTGGCAGGCCCGCACCCTTATCCGCTATTGGTGCGTGATTTCCAAGCGATTATTGGCAAGGAAGCACGCATTCAGCATTTAGAGAAAACAGGCAAAATGCCAGATGCATTGGTAGCTTGCGTTGGTGGTGGCTCGAACGCTATCGGTTTGTTCTTTGACTTCTTGAACGATACTGAAGTCAAAATGTATGGTGTTGAAGCAACAGGCGATGGCATCGAGTCAGGTCGTCATTCAGCACCATTGGCTGCTGGTCGTATCGGTGTGCTACATGGTAACCGTACTTACCTCATGGCAGATGATGATGGCCAAATTCAAGAGACACATTCTATCTCAGCGGGTCTTGATTACCCTGGTGTCGGTCCAGAGCATAGCTTCTTAAAAGACATGAAGCGCGTTGAATATGTCGGCTGTACGGATAAAGAAGCGCTAGAAGGTTTTCATGAGTCCACGCGCAAAGAAGGTATCATCCCTGCGCTTGAGACTTCTCATGCTATCGCTTATGCATTGAAACTGGCTAAAACCATGACTCCTGATCAGACGATTATCGTTAATATGTCAGGTCGCGGTGACAAGGATCTGCATTCAGTGATGAAGGCAGAAGGGATTGAGTTGTAGAAATAAATATTTTTCATATAAAAAATTATTTAATTTATTTAGAGCTTTTAAATTATGAACATAGAGACTATTAAGTATATACATGAGTTTTTAGCTGATTATTTTGAATTTAAAGAAGATCCTATTTCTCCTGTAGGTATTAAAGATAAAAATTTACTAGAATCTGCAATAGCACGACCATTTGCCTCAGTTGGCGGTAGAGACGCTTATGAAACTCCAATTGAAAAAGCAGCAGCTCTTTTTCATGGAATAATTAACAACCATGCATTTTTCAATGGAAACAAAAGAACAGCCCTATTATCTACATTACATTTTCTTGGCGAAAACAACTTAACAGTTGATAAAGTTAGTGATGAAGATATGTTCGAGTTTACAAGAAAAATAGCGGCTCACGAAATTACAGAAGATAGAGATAAAGAAGTAGCTATTATTGCAGATTGGCTAAATTCGAATTCTCGTAAACAAGTTAAAGGTGAGAGATGTTTGAAATTTTCTGATCTTAGAGAAATCTTGAATTTCTTTGAATTTGATGTTGAGGAAGATGGTAATCGCTTTAGTATTTCCAAAGATGGCAAGTTTTATACTAAAATCATTATTAAAGGTATGAATAATAGTGAAGATTATGATAAAAACTATATGTCAACATTGAGGAAAAAACTAAACCTTACTCAGGACTATGGTATTGATAGCATGATGTTTTATGGAGATAAAGGTATTGCCACTGACTTGAACGAGTTTATGGAAATGCGCTATGAAGTCATGAGAGAGTTAGCTAAAATCTAAAACATATCCATAGGAAAATATAATGAGTAATACCAGAATTGAAAGTACCTTTGAAACCTTAAAATCACAAAATAAAAAAGCCCTGATTCCTTATGTTATGGCAGGTGACCCTAATCCTGCAACCACTGTCGGTCTACTGCATGACTTGGTCAAGCACGGCGCAGACATGATCGAAGTTGGCTTACCGTTCTCTGATCCAATGGCAGATGGCCCTGTCGTCGCTTTGGCTGGCGAGCGTGCATTGGCAGCGGGTACGAGTACTCGTGATGCATTAAAGATGGTTGCAGAGTTTCGTCAAACAGATACGCAGACGCCAATTATCCTAATGGGTTATTTAAATCCTGTTGAAATTATTGGCTATGATAACTTTGTGGCGCTATGCGAGCAGTCAGGCGTTGATGGTTTATTGATGGTAGATCTGCCACCAGCAGAAGCGGGCAGCTTCACTCAGCATTTGACCGATCATTCGATGAATGAGATTTTCTTGCTATCGCCAACGACGTTGCCTGAGCGTCGTGAGCAAGTATTGACTCATTGTGGCGGCTATATTTATTATGTATCACTAAAAGGTGTGACTGGCTCAGCCACGCTAGATACTGACGATGTAGCAACTCAAGTACAAGCAATCAAAGCAGAAACAGATCTGCCAGTATGTGTTGGCTTTGGTATCCGTGATGGAGCTTCTGCAAAAGCGATCGGTACTCATGCAGATGGCGTTATCGTCGGTAGTGCATTGGTACAGAATTTTGCCGATATTGATGCCAACGATACCGCTGCGGTTGCAAATGCACAGCAGAACATCATGGCAAAAATGGATGAGCTACGCGAAGCGTTAGACAGCTTAAGCGCCTAATAGCTATTGCTTTCATATTGTTGTTACTTAAAGAGATAGTTATTTGAAGAAATAGTTATTTGAAACGGCAAAGTCAAATTGCAGTTATTGTTTACCTAAGACTTTACTTAAAAGCTTTACGTGAAGACAATACTAAATGACTTTGCTAAAATTAGTTTACGAGTGTAAACTAACATCACTATTATATGGTGTCTGATAGCAGTGATTTATTTGTCATTTTGATTGGCAAATATATTATCTATCAACAAGCGCATAATCAAATTACCGACATACGAGATTTATTTATCAGTATGTCGCATGATTGCTCATGTTATGACTGTATTAGACGCTTTGTTTAGACAACCATTAAACTCTCAATGACAAGCGAATGAGCAAACTTGTCAATAAGCCTTTTATGATGGCAAATAATATGACTGATACAATAACAAAACCCGATAACAATACTGCTAAAGCCGCGCCAAACAGCAATACGGATAGGCAGTCATGGTTTAACCGTCCTATTCCAGGCATCAAGCAGCATTTGACTGCGCCACTGTCTGCGGTAGAGACTGAACCGTCAACTAAGTGTAGTAATTGTCATTCAATGATTACCAACACGGCGCTGATTTTTAACTGTTATGTGTGCCCACATTGTGATCATCATTTACCGATGAGTGCTCGTGAGCGCTTGAACTGGTTGCTTGATCAAGTAGACGGCGAGACAGGACAAGAGTTTACGGCAAAAGATCCATTAAGCTTTGTGGATAGTAAGCCATATCCTGCGCGTATGAGTGAAGCACAAGAAAAAACAGGTGAGAGTGAGGCGTTGGTTGCTATGTATGGCAAACTGCGTAACCTTGATATCGTCGCCTGTGCTTTTGACTTCCGCTTTATGGGCGGGTCAATGGGTTCAGTCGTTGGCGATCGTTTCGTTCAAGCAGCTGAAAAAGCGCTAGAGCAAAAAGTACCTTTGGTTTGCTTTGCTGCTTCTGGTGGTGCACGTATGCAAGAAGGTCTATTGTCATTGATGCAAATGGCACGCACGGCAGCAGCGATTGAGCGTCTAAGAATCGCTGGGATTCCTTATATTGTGGTATTGACCAATCCGGTATACGGCGGCGTAACTGCATCACTGGCGATGTTGGGTGATATACATCTAGCAGAACCAAAAGCGATGATTGGCTTTGCTGGTAAGCGTGTAATTGAGCAGACTGTACGTGAGACGTTAGAAGAGCCATTCCAGCGTGCTGAGTTCTTATTAGAGCATGGTGTGGTGGATGAAGTGGTACATCGTCATCAGCTAATCGATACGATTTATCGTCTGCTTGCAAAACTATGCCGCGTACCAAATGTAGATGCTCAGTAAAATGAGATGCTCGATAAGGTAAATGACTCAGTGTAATGAATCATTTATTGAGTGCATAATGACTTAGCTGCGTGCTAACATCTACTGCATGTGCAAGACCCTCTAATAGCATTTATCGTCATTGCACGGTAAGTGCTATTTTTGGTTTTAGCTAACACATATATTTTTATCTCTTATTAAATTTTATATAGGTTTTATCCATGTCTGACCTTCGCAGCCTCAACGCCCATAGTCCTAATGAAAGTGCTAGCCTAACTGAATGGCTCGATTATATGCAGCAGATTCATGTATCTGCAATCGATATGGGATTGTCACGTGTATTGCCTGTTGCAGAAGCGTTAGGCGTGGTGCAGTCAGCTAAAGATGACGCTTATGTATTTACTGTGGCAGGCACTAATGGCAAAGGCTCTACAACTGCTGTCATCGCCGAAATGTGCAAAGCCGCAGGTTATACGACGGCGCTATACCAGTCGCCACATCTTAGTGCCTTCAACGAGCGTGTACGTATCAATGGCGAAATGGTCAGCGACCAGACGCTGATTGAGGCTTTTAGCAAAGTAGAGGCGGCGCGTTTACAGTGTGATTTGACGTTGTCGTTCTTTGAGATGACCACACTAGCAGCACTATTGATATTCGCCGAGGCAGATTGTGACGTGTGGGTATTAGAAGTAGGGTTGGGTGGACGGCTAGATGTGGTCAATATCATTGATCCTGACATGGCAATCATTACCAATATCGGTATCGATCACGTTGACTGGTTGGGTGACAATGTCGAGGATATTGGTCGCGAAAAAGCAGGTATCTTGCGCAACGGCATTCCTCTGATTTACGGTGCTACTGAGATGCCAGCTAGCGTGCAACACGCTATCGATACCCAGCAGGCGACTTGTTATCAAATAGGACAAGATTTTAGCTACCGCGATATTAATTCAACGACTTGGCAATACAGTAATGCGGCGGTTACCTTGCAATTACCACGTCCTGCGCTATCGTTAACTAACACGGCCAATGCACTATCAGCCGTATTAGCAAGTCCATTAGATGTCGATATCGATGCGATTGAGCAAGCACTACAAACTGTCAAACTGGCAGGTCGTTTCGATTATCGTGAGAGTCATAGCCGTCATTGGTTATTTGACGTCGCGCATAATGAGCAAGGCGTTGAGTTCTTACTAGCGCAGCTATTACCATTTTGGCAGCAGCATGTAGCCAAGCAAAGTAATCAAGATAGCTCAGCGGATATCCCTACACCAAAGATAAAAATGCTATTTTCTATGTTAGGTGATAAGGATATTGATAAGGTTGTGCAGCGTTTGACTGAAGCAGGCTTACCAATTAGTGACTGGTTTATCGCTGAGATTGATTACCCTCGTGCCGCGACTACTGAGCAGCTACAAGGTGTATTGGTTAAATATATCGATAGCACCAATATATATGATTTCAATGGTTTGCATACAGCGACCCATGCAGTGATAGAGGCGAGCCAACCGCAAGACCTTATCGTCGTATGTGGCTCGTTTCATACGATTGGGGAAGCGTTAAGTGCCCTTAGCGTATGATAATTTAAGTTAAAGTAGTGCCTGTTTAATGTTAATCTTAGTCGTAGCCTGATAGCAGACAGCATGAAAAATATGCTTTATAATCAAAATGATTTGCCAGACTGGTAGAAGACGGTCGGCACAAATTTTGAACTCTGATGGCATTAACTGACAGTAACTGGCGGTAAGAGATTATGATTAAAGCGATTGGATATACTGCTTTGAGATAGTCGCTGCGCCGCTCAATCAACCTTATTACCAACTAAGAGACGTAAACGGATGAACTTTTCGAGACAAGCCTTATTGGGCATTGGGATGATTATCGGCGGTAGCGTGATGCTATACGCCATGGTGCAACAGATTGGCGATAGCGACCAACCAGAGCCGATGTCAGCGATGGTTGACAAATCAAGCTCGGAGCAAGAGTCTCCGCAGCCGCTTACGACTGATATCGAAACAGAAAAACGTATCCTTGCGCAAAAGCAAAAAGAACGTGCAGCCCGCGTTGCAGAGCAAGAAAAGCGTGCAAAAGAGTTTTTGACAGAGCAGGAAGTTGCAGAAGCAGAAGCGTTAGCTAAGGCACGTGCTGAGAGCCAGCAATATGTCGATAATAGTGCGCCAGCTACTGATGAAACTACCAATACAGAGGCTACAAAAGACGTTACTACAGACCTAACGGTTCAGCCTCGTACTGAGAGTCAGTCTACTACTGATACTACAAAGTCTAGCGAAGCCGAAAAGCAAAAAGCGGCTCAAGAGCAACAAGAAGCTCAAAGGCAAGCTGCTATAAAAGAGCAAGCGGCCGCCAAAAAACTTGCCGAGAGTAAAAAACAAGCGGAGGCAGAGAAACTAGCCGAAGCAAAAAAGCAGGCTGAAGCCCAAGCAGTGGCTGAGAGAAAAAGAGAAGCGGCTGAAGCGGCTAAAAACGAGCCACCAAAATCGCCTTCTGAATATCAGATTAAGAAAGGTGATGGACTCATCAAACTGGCAAGACAATATAATATGCCTGTAGAAGTATTGGCTCAAGCCAACAACCTATCTCCATCAGCAGCGCTACAACTGGGTCAGAGCATCACCATCCCATCGAGCAAACAGGTACAACGTTTAGAACGTGAAGCGGCTGCCGCTGAACAAGCGCGTGAGAAGAAGCGCCAACAAGAAGAAGCGCTAGCGAAGAAATCTGCCGATGCCAAACGTGAAGCGCAGCAAAAACTGAGTGAAGCGCGTAAAGAAGTCAAAGAAACAGACGCTAAAGGTAGCTTTGGGGTACAAGTGGCTCTAGCAAATGACCAAGCCAAAGCCGATGAGTTAGCGAAAAAGTTCCGAGCAGCAGGTTATCAAGTTAAGACCAGTGCGACTAGTCGTGGTGTCCGTGTTGTGGTTGGGCCTGAACGTGGCAAAGTCGCAGCATTGGCACTAAAAGATAAAATCAATAGTGACCCCAAAGTAAATACGACCAGTGCTTGGGTGCTTTACTGGCGATAAGCTAGAGCGTTTCTAATGGTCTGGATTCGGCTTTTATCTACTTTATATAAAAACACGACAAATACTGTCGTGTTTTTTGTTTTATAGATTGCTGATTTGCGCCGCCTTAGTTAAGATGAGCGCCATTTTTATAATCCGTTGTTGTATAACCTGTCAACCTATATAGGTTGCCTTGTCGTGGTTGGCGCATTATTGATTGCTATTAATAATGACAAGTAGCCCATCACTCTCATATTGTATAAGGTAGAACCATGTCGTTTGGTGTTATATTCTTAATATTGGCCGTTGGCTTTTTGGGGCTGATTACGTTACCGAAGCTGCTACCAACACTACTGACGAAGCGCCCTGTCGTTGAGCCTGATCCAAAACCTGTGCGCGGTGATGAGCTAGCGATCTGGCCATTTGCGCCGATGCCAATCATGACCGATACGGAAGTAATATTTTTTAATAAGTTAAAAAATGCGCTGCCGGAGTATCACATATTTGTCCAAGTACAGCTGTCACGGATTATTGAAGCCAATAGTAGTGAGACATCAGAGCGTAGCTTTTGGTTCAATCGTATTTGCCGTCAGAGCGTTGACTATGTGATTGTGGATGTCGATGCTCAGACTACATTGGTCGCTATCGAGCTTGATGACTGGACACATAGTAGCAAAGCCCGCCAAAAAGCGGATGACAAAAAAGACAAAGCGCTTGCCAGTGCAGGTATTGCGATGGTGCGCTTCCACGCTGAGCGTATGCCGAGTGCCGACATGCTTAGATATGAGCTAATGCAAGTGATTGAGAGCTATTAAGCATTCTGTGAAAGATGTTCGATTATTAAGGCCAAAACATTATCTAAGTAGCTTAATTTTAAAACTTTAGGTTAGCTAAATTTATTCATCGATCTGGTCTGATTGCCTTGGGTAAATAACGATTGGTCGATTACCTTCAAAATATAAACCTGTTTTAGGTAGTTCGCTATCTGACCAAACTATCGGCTGCTGATGACCATTATAAGCATTTCGCTCATCATAAAAGTCGCGCTTGGTGAACCATTCAATATAATGCGCGGCTCGCAAATCTGTAGTGTCAATCGTTGCAAGACCTGCCATGTCCCTCTTATCGCACCATTCATGTATTGGAAAACTCGGCGTTAGCCAATATGGCCAATCATGATTACCACAATCATTTGTATTAATCGGTAAAAAGAATCGGCCCTTAATCACGCCATAACGCTTATCGATTTTTACCTGTCCATGGTTTTCTGTATCTACCCACACCGCTCGGAACTGCTTGGTTTGCATGTGCGTCATCTTGCGTTGTAGATTATCATTGGAGTTAATCCCGACCCAGTTCACAGGTTCAAACGGTGCTGATCCCATAAAGAATTTGATCGCCAGTTCCCAATGTTCAACCAGCTGTTCTGCATGGTTATACAAGATCAAATCAAGCTCACCAGTCGTCTGCTTGCCATTATAGAGCTGCACATTGCTAGCCAGTATCTCATACGGATGTAGCTTGCGTGCAAATCCATCCTCTAACCAAAATGACAGTAAGCCTTCAAAATGAAAACCTAGACGATTGGGGCTAGGGCGTTTGAGTAAATAACGAGTCAGATCTTGATAAGCGGCAGTGGTATCTAGCTCTGCTAATCGTTGCTCATACGCTTCAAACTGTGTCTGCCAAAATTGTGCGCTATGCACGGCAACCGTATGTGTATTCTGGTGCGGCGTAAAGTCTAGCCACTGTGTCAAAACATTGGGACATGCCAGTACATAAGCTAAATCGCGCACATAGGGTCGGCGGTAACGTTCCCAAGGTGCGTTATCTATGAGGCAGTTAGGTGTGGGCTGATTGACAGGCTCGATCATAGGGTAAACCAGTGTAAAGGTGTAGCATTTACCCTAACGGCTTGCTTTATAAAAGTCTATAGGGTACGAGTATCGGCTAGGGTAGTGCTAAGCTTTTCGGCTTTAAAACAGGATACTAATATGATGAATATGAATGCTGATATCAGGCAGTGATAGCAGGTAGGGTAATAAAATGCTGAATACTATTCTAAGTATAGGGAGTAGCCGTTTTGATAAATTGCTAGGCGCGTTATGCGGTGGCTGCTCTAAATTAGGTGGGGTATAATCTTGCTGAGTCATTATCTAGCTCCAATTATGCTGTTGCACTATGTTGTATAACAGTCAATAAATAGAGCCTAATAAAATAAAAAGTTACCTGCAGAATTGGAGCAACTAAAGTGACATTTTAGCTAGTAAAATGGTGTTTTAGTCTTTGGTCTGCCTATTACGATGCTTGCTTATGATGTTAGATAATGAGCGTTCTGTATAACCGAGATGTTCAGACTTTCTTTCAAAATAAGAGATTATTTCTCTAGCTGCTTTATCATTGGAATAAATATATTTACCTTTTTCATGCTTTTCACTGAGGTGTTTATCGTGATAAATCAATGCCTTTTGCTGTGAGTTTCTATAGTTAAGAGCTTTTTGTGAACCTCCCTTAGCTCCAATAATTTTATAATTACGTGCTATAACTTCGCTTTCTTCTACATACTCAGATGGGCTTAAACTCTCACCAACTATCGAACCTCCATACATTAATACCGCAGCTTCATGATGCCAACAAGAAACGTCATGAAAATTGAGGTCGAAAGCTAAATAAGCTAACCCCTTATATAAAATCAATCTGATTACTGCCATTAAATTACAGTTTAAAAGCCTATTTTGTTCTTCTGATGTGAATTCTTTTAAAGCATTATGTATTACAGAATTACTTTCTACGTAAACTCCAAATTCAACAGTCATATTTTTGAAAGCTGGCATCACAAATTCATTAAGACCACATTCACAATTATAATCACAGTCACATTCAGGGCTGCCTTTAAAGTCGTTGTTATTTTTATAGTTTAGTTCATTTTCCTTTAAGAATTGGCCAACAACAGACTTTATACTATTTATGAAGGAAAAGTTATTTTCAGATTGAAGTTCACTACATTCATTATCAAGCAGTATCGTTTTTGCAATCTGACTATCCATAGGTTTTGATAAATTGAGTTCAAAATACTTATACATTAACTTATGGTTTCTCGCTTTCTCTTTTTTGCTCTGACTCATATTCACACCTCTACACACCATTAAATCAAAGTAGATATAAGACAAGCCAGTCTAAAACTATATGGATGACTGGCTTTAGATTATTCATCATGCCTTGCAAGATTTTTATTATTATTTGCTCAATCAAAACATCATACAATTACCAGCCAAATTTAGCACAAAAAAAAGCCAACCATTGAAAACAATGATTGGCTTTTCTCTTTACTACTATGTTTGGTCGGAACGGCAGGATTTGAACCTGCGACCACTACACCCCCAGTGTAGTGCGCTACCAGACTGCGCTACGCCCCGAGTGACTGACTATTTTACGCAAAATTATGTATATTGCAAGGGCTATTTATAGCAGCCAAACTCTACAATATTATTCTGCATAGCATAGTCAGTATAATCGCTCAGCAGCCAATGTTAACCCAATAATTCTTTTAGAATTTGGTTCACTTGCTGTGGGTTAGCACTACCGCGACTGGCTTTCATGACCTGACCGACCAGACCGTTAAAGGCTTTTTCTTTACCGCCGCGATACTCTTCGACCATCGCTTCATTTTTTGCGATGACTTCTTCGACCATCGCTTTGATAGCACCAGTATCGGTTTCTTGCTTGAGGCCTTTGTCTTTGATGATTTTATCTGCTGCATCATCACCATCGCCGCCTTCGCGCTCATATAGAGCACTAAAGACTTTTTTAGCCAGTTTGCCAGATAGCGTGTCATCTTTGATACGCTTGAGCATGCCAGCCAATTGCTTAGCGCTGATAGGGGAGTCGATGATGTCGGTGTCATCTTTGTTCAGTGCGCCGAGCAAGTCGCCCATGACCCAGTTGCCAGCCATTTTGGCATCTTGCTGACCGATTTCAGCCACTACATCTTCGAAATAGTCAGCAATTTGACGACTACCAGTCAAGATACGAGCGTCGTATTCTGACAGACCAAGCGCTTCTTCAAAGCGTGCGCGACGAGCGACTGGTAGCTCTGGCATTGCTGCTTTGATCGCATCAACCGTATGCTGCTCGATACGGACAGGTAGTAGGTCAGGATCAGGGAAGTAGCGATAGTCGTTGGCGTCTTCTTTGGTACGCATGGTACGCGTTTCATCACGCTCTGGATCATATAGCATCGTTGCTTGTACGACTTTGCCGCCATCTTCTAAGATATCGATTTGACGTTCGATTTCACGATTGATAGCACGTTCGATAAAGCGGAACGAGTTTAGGTTCTTTAGCTCAGTACGCGTACCGAGATCAGCGCCTGGCTTGCGCACAGAGACGTTACAGTCACAGCGGAATGAGCCTTCGGCCATTACTGCGTCTGAGATACCTAGCCAAGTAACTAGCTGATGGATGGCTTTGATGTAGGCAAGTGCTTCGTGAGCAGAGCGCATGTCTGGCTCAGAGACGATTTCGATTAGTGGCGTACCAGCACGGTTCAAATCCACGCCAGTCATACCGTCGACTGCGTCATGTACAGATTTACCCGCATCTTCTTCTAGATGCGCGCGAGTGATACCCATACGTTTAGGATATTCGTTCTTTTCGCCTTCATTGACCACGACATCGATATAGCCTTCACCCACGATAGGATTGGCCATCTGAGTGATTTGATAGCCTTTAGGCAAATCAGGGTAGAAGTAGTTTTTACGGTCAAACGTATTAAACAGACCCAGCTCAGCATTGACACCGATACCGAATTTTAGCGCGCGATCGACCACACCAGCATTTAACACTGGTAATACGCCAGGCAAACCCAAATCGACGATACTAGCTTGGCTGTTTGGCTCATGACCAAAATCAGTCGGCGCACTTGAGAAGATCTTACTTTCCGTATTTAGCTGGCAGTGAATCTCGATACCGATGACCACTTCATAGCCATCGACAAATAGCTCTTTACGCACGGCGTGTTCACGGACGGCATTGTTATCAGTAGTAGCTGTACTCATTATACCGTCTCCTTTGCGATGGTAGAGTGTTGTAGGTGATGATCGGTATGCTGCTGGAACAGGTGCGCAGTCGTGAGCAATTGACTCTCTTGCCAATGCTTACCGATTAGTTGCAAGCCAATAGGTAGGCCTTCTGTCGTCAAACCAACTGGCTGACTGAGCGCAGGCAGACCCGCTAGGTTGACCGCGATGGTATAAACGTCACCTAAATACATCGTTGCAGGATCGAGATCTTCACTAAGCTTATAAGCAGCTGTCGGTGCAGTTGGGCTAGCAATCACATCACAGCTAGCAAAGGCTTCATCGAAGTCTTTAACGATTAAGCGGCGAATCTTCTGTGCTTTAGTATAGTAAGCATCAAAGTAGCCAGCCGATAGCGCATACGTTCCTGTCAAGATACGGCGCTGTACTTCAGGGCCAAAGCCTTCAGAGCGTGAGCGTGTGTATAGATCGATAAGATCCGTTGGATTCTCACAGCGATAGCCAAAGCGTACGCCATCGAAGCGTGATAGGTTCGATGATGCTTCAGCAGGTGCTAGCATATAGTAAGTGGCAAGTGTGATCTCAGGATCAGTGATGTTCACTTCTACAATCGTTGCGCCTAGCTCTTCATATTTCTTCAGAGCCGCACGTGCTGCTTGTTCAACTTCGCTATCAAGCCCTGCACCGAAGTATTCTTTGGCCACACCGATACGCAAGCCGTCAAATGGCTTATCGCCAGCCGCGGCCTCTGCATCATTGATGTCTTGTACGTAGTCAGGCATCTCATATTTGATAGAAGTTGCATCGCGCGGATCATGACCAATCATTGGTTGGAGCAGATAGGCGCAATCTTTAGCGCTGCGTCCCATGCTACCCGCTTGATCTAGACTTGAGGCGTAGGCAATCATACCAAAGCGTGACACACGGCCATAAGTAGGCTTGATACCTGTTAGACCACAGAATGAAGCGGGCTGACGAATGGAGCCACCCGTATCACTACCGGTAGCAACAGGGACAAAACCAGCGGCAACGGCAGCAGCACTACCACCTGATGAGCCACCAGGGACGCGCTCTAGGTTCCAAGGATTCTGTACCGTACCGTAGTATGAGCTACTATTGTCTGAGCCCATCGCAAACTCATCCATATTGAGCTTACCTAAGCTAATCATGCCAGCTTTGTCGATGTTAGAAACGATGGTCGCGTCATATGGTGAGACAAAGTTATGTAGCATCTTTGAGCCACAAGTGGTCAGTACGCCTTGGGTACAAAAGATGTCTTTGTGCGCCATTGGTACGCCAAGTAGTGGACGTTGGTCGCCCTGTGCACGCATCTCGTCTGCCGCTTTTGCTTGTGCGCGTGCTGTCTCAGTAGTATGGGTGATAAAGCTGTTAATCTTACTATCTAGCGCATCGATACGCTTGATGTAGTGTTCGGTTAATTCGGCGCTGCTAAATTGTTTGTTTTGCAAGCCAGTAATGAGCTGCTCGGTACTTAATAAATGAAGTTCAGACATAAGGTGTCGTCCGTCAAAATGTTAATAGCATAAAATAAAATGAGATAGTGACAAATGCGTGATTGTATTATTCAGCCACTATTATTCAATCACCTGAGGCACTAGATATAAGCCTTCTTCTACGGCAGGTGCGACTGACTGATTACGCTCACGATTGATATCGTGTTTTGCTACATCAGCACGCAACTCTTGGCAAGCTTCATGGATATTGGCTAGTGGCTTGATGTCTGTCGTATCAACATTAGATAGCGTATTCATCAGTTTTAATACTTTACTGATATCATCAGCATAGCTATCGGCTGTACTTTCATCGACACCTAAGCGGGCAAGGTTGGCAACTTCTAGGATTTCTTCACGGCTGACGTTGCTGTCAGACGTTGCTGGCTGCTGAGACATAGTTTCTCCAGTTAAGGACAGTTTTTGTTAGAGTAGTTGATTACGAAAACGAAAATACGTAAGCGCTAAAATAGAAACAACTAAAATAGATATAAATAGTAAGTGGGCTTATTATAAAGCATCTGACTCAAGTTTACAGAGCATGACGCTTGATTGATGCACAATCTCAACCAACAGTCTGAATTGATAAAAACGTAATATTGAATAAGATATGGTGCTAACCAAGCCATAATGCCAATTAAGACACAATGATTTACAGAGAGTTGCAAAACTGACCCCCTAATTCATCATTGTTTCTCAATTGCTCTCCAATTAGCTTCTAAAATACGTTACAGTATGCATCTGCTATTAAGCAAAACATTCATCTGCCTGTAGAGCCTTGTTAGTTATCAGATTAAATGATGTTTCATTGAGTTGAATGATATTCACTACTATTTCAAACTTTGTAACAACTTTTGGCGTCTAAGACAAAAATCCTTACTTACTGATGCAAATATCTATGTTTTTTTTGAGCTAAATCGGTATAATTTAGCTCAGTTTTTTCATTTCATCATTATTGTTTGAATTTTGACTTGTTGGGATGATTAACTGTTGCCACAAGTAATGTTTAACGACGACCTGCTCAACACTGACGAGTAACACCTCAGTCAATCTCATTCGCCTCATTCGTAAGACGCTGGATATATTAGTCATGAACCTGTTTGGATTTTTATCAAATAATATCGCTATCGACCTCGGTACTGCGAACACCCTAATTTTTATTCCTAATAAAGGCGTCGTGCTTGACGAGCCTACGGTGGTCGCGTTACGAAGCAATCGTACTCAAAACCCGACCGTCGCCGCTGTTGGTATCGATGCCAAGCAGATGCTAGGCCGTACGCCTGCGAACATCACAGCGATTCGCCCGTTGAAAGACGGTGTGATTGCTGATTTTGAAGTGACGCAAAAAATGCTTAAGCACTTTATCGCTAAAGTAAAAGCCAAGCGTTTTATGGCACAGCCTAACGTCGTGGTTTGTGTACCATGCAAGTCTACTCTAGTTGAGCGTAAGGCGATTCGTGAGGCAGTATCATCAGCAGGTGCAAGCAAAGTACTATTGCTAGAAGAGCCGATGGCTGCGGCTATCGGTGCTGGTATGCCAGTTCATGAAGCCAGTGGTTCTATGGTGGTGGACATCGGTGGTGGTACGACTGAGATTGCTGTTATCGCACTATCTGGTTGTGTATATGCTGAGTCGATTCGTATCGGTGGCGATATGTTTGATGAAGCGATCATCACCCATGTACGCCGTACGCATGGTTGTGTCATCGGTGAGACGACCGCTGAGCGCATCAAAAAAGAAGTCGGTTCTGCATTGAATGAAGACAGCCAACTAGAAGTAGAAGTTCGTGGTCGTAGCATGGCAGAAGGTGTACCAAAGACCTTTACTGTCAATTCAGAAGAAGTGCAAAAAGCGTTGACTGATCCATTGAGCGGTATTGTTAGCGCTGTAAAAGTAGCACTTGAACAGACTCCGCCAGAGTTGTCATCAGATATCGCTGAGCGTGGCATTGTATTGACAGGTGGCGGCGCACTATTACGTGACTTAGACAAACTTATCTCACAAGAGACCGGTTTACCAGTAACGGTAGCAGAAGACCCATTAACCTGCGTTAGCCGTGGCGGTGGTATCGCGCTTGATTTCATCAATAACAAAAGTTTAAACATGATTTTTGTTTAATTCATCTTTATTCTTAATTGCCCTATAGTGTTGGCAATATATGATGATTTATGTGAATGATGAAACTATAAATATAGTCAGTTCAATATAATTTGGATATAAGGAATGCAAGCGAAAGTACTACAAGTAGTAGGCTGAGCGAGACTGACACCGTATCCAATTTATAGAGAATTGACTATATATAAAATTAAAGGTAGCCGATTGTGCTACCTTTAATTGCATTCATTTATGCTAGAACCCAATATCCTCGATAAACACTCATGCTGTAAATAAGTGCTATTGTTCATTTTAGAATCCTTAAATCAGACGACTTATGACTCCAAGTATTTTTGCTCGCCAGCCGTTATCACTTCGTAAGACTGTTATTGTATTGATAGCAGCCTTAATTTTGATGTGGTTTGATAGCAAAAACTCTGATTGGTTTAAGCCAGTACGTAGCACCAGTCATGCCGCCATGCAGCCAATCTATGAGCTGTCTCTATTACCAAGCTATGCCAAGCATTGGGCTGGTGGCAGCCTGCAGTCAAAAGAAGCACTGCGTCGCGAAAACATGCAGCTAAAATCGCAATTGATACATGCACATGCCAAGCTACAACAGCAAGATTATATCTTAGCTCAGAACGCCCGCCTGCAAGGTATCTTATCTACCACCAAGCCCGAGCAGTTTGATCTTAATTTGGCGCAAGTCATCGGTACAGATACCAATTTGCTCAGACAAATTGTCGTGCTTAATAAAGGTGAGCAAGATGGTGTACAAGTTGGACAAACGGTCATCGATGAAGACGGTGTGTTAGGACAGATTATCAATGTCTACCCAAATACCAGTCGCCTGCTACTGATTACAGATGAGCAGCAGTCAGTTGCGGTTACTGTCAAACGAACCGGACAGCGTGCCATTGTCACAGGTCAAGGAATTCCGTCTTCATTGAGTCTCAATTATGTGTTCAAAACATCAGATGTGCGGGTAGGTGATGAACTAGTGTCGTCAGGACTGGGTGGCCGTATTCCGGCAGGTTATCGAGTAGGGCGTATCGCGCATGTCAAAGACGAGCAAACCGATAACTTTAGAACGATTGAGGTTACTCCAGCGGCCAACTTTATTGATAATGCTTATGTATTAATACTTCAAGATAAGTTGCTAAACGAGAATAATGCGGCTGCTATTGTTCCGTAGATAGTAACGTGAGCATAGCAACGTGAGTCACGGTATTGACGGCTAATCAGCTGGCTTATTGATGTTTTAATATATCCACTTATTGTGTTTCCTATTATTATTTACCTTGTCTATATCCAATCAACAATATAACAGCAGTTATCAAACACTCACTAAGGTAAGTACCCATGTCGTATCCTGATTCTGAGAATGCCACGGTACTATTAATAATTGTGATTGTTCTGAGCTTCATCGTTGCCTCCTCACTCAATGTCTATCCATTAAGCCCTAGTATGGCCACACTGCGTCCTATGGTCATGATCATGGTGCTTATCTATTGGTTGCTGTTTCAGCCGCGCTATGTCGGTATTTTTACCGCATTTACAGTTGGGCTGATTGCTGATTTATTGATGGATACCCATTTAGGGCAGCAAGCTTTTGCCGCTGTTGTTGTTGCACTGGTTATTAAAATCACCAGTATCTACGTCAGACAGTTGAATACTATTAGCGCTTGGTTGATAGCTAGTCTAGGGTTGATTGTCTTTCAGTTAAACCTATGGATACTACAGATGTTTATTCAAAACGTCTTTGTCGCCCAGTCTGCTTTGTCATTGTTTATGAGTATCATCAGCTGGCCGCTCGTACTGTTTGCTTTGCGCAAGTTTTCGCGTTAATGAATCGTTAGTTATAGCTGTTACTCTGATTAACAGCTTAGCTTGCTCTGTCCATAATACTGTATGACCATACACATCATAATTTTACAAATGAAGAGAAGATCGATGGATATCGTTTTGGCATCTGGCTCTCCGCGTCGTCGTGAGCTACTAAAAAGAGCGCAACTAGACTTTACTATCTTGAGCGTGGATATTGATGAGACGCCGTTAGATAATGAGTCGCCAACAGACTATATCGAACGCATGGTCGCAACCAAAGCCGATGCCGCGATACAACAGCTAAGTGATACATATCAAGCAAATCTCGATAGCCTTACATCACCGTTTATTATTTTGACTTCTGATACCATCGGTGTGCTGTCGGATGGTAAGACAGTATTGGTCAAGCCCGTCGATCGCGACCACGCATATAGTATGTGGCAGCATATGTCTGATAACGTCCACGAAGTATGGACTGCAGTCCAAGCGACTCAAGTGCAGTTATTGCCTAAAGTAGAACAAAGCCCATCAGAATCTACACAGTCCTTGCAAATCATCAACCAGCAGCGAATCACTGAGCGTACAGAAGTGACCTTTATACCACTGACGACACAGATGATGAGCGACTATTGGAATAGTGGAGAGCCTGCTGATAAAGCTGGTGGATATGGTATTCAAGGCCTAGGTGCTGCTTGGGTCAGTCGTATCAATGGTAGTTATACCAATGTCGTCGGTCTACCATTGGCGCAAACGTTGGCACTAATTAAAGAGATTACAGAGGACAGTATGGACACAGTCAACTCGTTATAATGGGATATGCACATAATGACACGGTAGGGTAATGGGCAAGAGCAAGGCGCATTTGTTACACTGTCAATCTAATAGGCGATGACCGTCTAATAAGAAAGCTGAGAGATAAGAGAAAAAACTATGTCCGAAGAGCTGCTGATTAATATTAGTCCAATGGAATCCCGTGTTGCGGTTTTAGACAATGGTATTTTGGGCGAGATTTATATTGAACGACATCACAAACTGGGGTTGGTCGGCAATATCTATCTGGGGACGGTCGTACGTGTCCTTCCTGGTATGCAGGCAGCCTTCGTAGATATTGGTCAATCACGGACCGCATTTCTACATGTCAACGATATGCAGCGTGAACCGCGCCCCATTGCAGAAAAAAACAAAGCGGCTAAGGCCGCTAAGCACGAGATAAATGAGGATGATGCGACTACCAATGCTTCTGCTGATAGCTTGGCTGTGACACCGCCTATTGTCAGTGCGCAAAGCACAGAAATAGTACCAGTGTCTAAAACGTTGATTCAGCATCGCCTACATGAAAGTCAGCGTATTCTGGTACAGGTGACCAAAGATCAGTTAGGGAGCAAAGGTGCTCGTCTAACGACTAACATCTCCTTGCCATCACGTTATCTAGTATATTTGCCATCGAGTGATCATATTGGCATATCGCAGCGTATCGATGGTGAAGAAGAGCGTAGCCGATTGAAGACTGAGCTTAGTAGCCTAATGCAAACGGTCAATCTAAAAGGCGGACTGATTGCCCGTACCGCTGCTGAGCGTGTTCCTGTCGACAAGCTAGAAGAGGACATTTATTACCTATTGCAGCTATGGCGTACTATCTGTGCTCGTCGTCAAGAGATTAACCATCATCAGAGCTCAGAGCTGATCTATCAAGAACTGTCATTACCACTGCGTTCTATCCGCGACTTGGTACACGCTGATACCGAAAAAGTCATTATTGATAATACGCAGATTTATGAGCAAGTCAGATACTTTGCCAAAGAGTTTGTGCCATTTGTCTATGATCGCATCGTACACTATACCGCAGAGCAATCATTGTTTGATGTGCACCGTGTCGAGGATGACTTGCGTGATGCTCTAAAGCGCCGTGTCGATTTAAAGTCTGGTGGTTATTTGATTATTGATCAGACAGAAGCAATGACGACGATTGATGTTAATACAGGCTCGTTCGTCGGCGGTCGTTCATTAGAGGATACGGTTTATAAGACTAATTTAGAAGCCACACATGCCATCGCTCGTCAGCTGCGTCTACGCAACTTAGGCGGCATTATCATTTTAGATTTTATTGATATGCTTGAACAACAGCATAAAGATGACGTGCTTGAGAGCTTACAGGCGCAGCTTACTCAAGATTATGCAAAAACCAAAATCACGCAGGTGAGTGAGCTTGGGTTGGTAGAGATGACACGCAAGCGCACACGTGAGTCATTGGGTCAGCAGCTTTGTGAACCATGCTCAACCTGTCAAGGTCGCGGGTTCGTAAAAACTGCTGAGACCGTTTGTTTTGAAATATTTCGCGAAATCATGCGTTGTGCTCGCACTTATAATTCTCCTAAGAAATTTACCGTAGTGGCTCATGCGGCAGTCATTGATTTACTACTCACAACAGAGTCAGATACAGTGGCTGATTTAGAATATCTATTGGGAAGGGTGATTACTTTTGATGTAGAGAACTTATATACTCAAGAGCAATATGACATCGTTCTAGACTAGTGTTGTTGAATATCATAGGTAGTCTTTGGTAAAAAACCACCTATAGAGGGACAGCTATTTTATATATAGGGCGCTAAATCACTACGAATATAGCCCTTGCAATAGCTAGAATACTATGTATAATATACACCACTGAATTATATATGCGCAGCTGAATAAAAAAGCTGGCGCTATGACAGCTAGAGCATCGTTTCTAGCACTATTTCATTATGCCTTTGCTGACATCCATTATAGGAGAGTTGGCGGGGCTTTAAACTATTTTACTTTTGGCATGCTATAAGTTCGGATAAAGAACTCATTCTGGTTAAGAACAGAAGGCCGCTTTAAGTGAATATTTAACCAAACTGCTTTTGATCATAGTCTTGCGATGCAAGAATGACGAAAGCACATATTAGGAGCTTGCTGGCATGGCTAACCAGAGAATCCGTATCCGTCTTAAGTCTTTTGATCATCGTCTGATCGATCAATCTGCACAAGAGATTGTTGATACTGCAAAGCGCACCGGTGCGCAAGTTTGTGGTCCTGTACCGTTGCCGACTCGCATTGAGCGCTTCAACGTTCTAACCTCACCACACGTTAACAAAGACGCTCGTGACCAGTACGAAATTCGTACTCATAAGCGTATGGTTGATATCGTTCAGCCTACTGACAAAACTGTGGATGCGCTAATGAAATTAGATTTAGCGGCGGGTGTTGACGTTCAAATTGCTTTGGGTTAATGAACATTAAACACCCAACCCATTAATATAAGATATAAAGAGGTCTAAAATGGCGATCGGTTTAGTCGGTAAAAAATGCGGCATGACCCGTGTCTTCACTGAAACAGGCGCATCTATCCCTGTAACAGTGGTTGAGGTCGATGCAAACCGCATTACTCAAGTGAAAAATACTGATGTAGATGGTTATCAAGCCATCCAAATTACCACAGGTACCCGTCGTGACAGCCGTGTAACAGCTGCACAGAAAGGTCACTTCGCTAAAGCTGGTGTTAAAGCTGGCCGTGGTGTTTGGGAATTTCGTGCTAACGAAAGCGATCTTGAAGGTCGTGAGATTGGTGGCGAAATCCTAGCTGACTTGTTCGAACAAGGTCAGATGGTTGATGTAACAGGAAACAGTAAAGGTAAAGGTTTCCAGGGTCCTGTTAAGCGTCACAACTTTAGTATGCAAGATGCTACTCATGGTAACTCAGTGTCTCATCGTGCACATGGTTCAACTGGTCAAAACCAGTCACCAGGTAAAGTATTCAAAGGCAAAAAGATGGCGGGTCAGATGGGTAACAAACGTGTTACCGTTCAGGGCCTAGAAGTGATTTCGGTTGATGCCGAAAAAGGGTTACTTGTCATCAAGGGTGCTATCCCAGGTGCCACCGGTGGCGATGTTATCGTACGTCCGTCAGTCAAAGCCTAAGCAAGGGGATTAACGTGGATTTAAAAACAGTTACAGGTGCGGCGGTTGAGCTTTCTGATACGGCATTTGGTCGTGAATTCAACGAAGCACTAGTGCATCAAGTCGTCACCGCTTATTTAGCTGGTGCTCGCCAAGGTACACGCGCACAAAAAACCCGTGCCGAAGTTTCTGGCGGTGGTATCAAGCCATGGCGCCAAAAAGGTACTGGTCGCGCTCGTGCGGGTTCTATTCGTAGCCCAATCTGGCGTTCAGGTGGTCGTGCATTCGCTGCAAAACCACAAGATTGGTCACAGAAAGTAAACCGTAAAATGTATCGCGGTGCGATGCAGTGCATCCTAGCAGAATTGATTCGCCAAGAGCGTTTGATTTTGGTAGAAGAGTTGAGCGTTTCTGGGCCGAAAACCAAAGAACTGATTGCTAAGTTAAACGATCTAAATGCACCTCGTGCACTAATCGTTACTAAAGAAGTTGACGAAAACTTATACTTAGCTGCTCGCAACATTCCACATGTCAATGTACTTGGTACAAACGAAGTGGACCCAGTGAGCTTGATCGCATTTGATAAAGTGATCATGTCAGTTGAAGCTGCGAAACAATTTGAGGAAGCACTAGCATGAATAACGCAAGACTTTATCAGGTCTTAAGAGGGCCTGTATTCTCAGAAAAATCTCAAATGCTTGGCGACTCACTTGGTGTGCAGGTATTTAAAATTGATTCTAATGCTACTAAGCTTGAAGTCAAAAAAGCAGTTGAGTTGATGTTTGAAGGTGTTGAAGTTACTAAAGTAAACACTTTGAATGTTAAAGGTAAGACAAAGCGTTTTGGTAAAAGCATCGGCCGTCGTAATGACTACAAAAAAGCCTATGTTACCTTAAAAGCTGGTCAAGATGTACAAATGGCTGATGCTGGTGAAGACGTAGCGAACACTACTGATTCTACTAGTGAAACAGCGAATAACGAATAAGGATTACACTCATGCCTATCGTAAGAGCAAAGCCAACATCACCAGGCCGTCGTTTTGTTGAAAAAGTAGTGCATCCACACCTGTACAAAGGTCGTCCGTATGCAGCGCTTCTAGAATCAAAAAGCAAGTCAGGTGGTCGTAACAATAATGGCCGCATTACTACTCGTCACATTGGCGGTGGTCATAAGCAACATTATCGCATTATCGATTTCAAACGTACTAAAGACAATATCCCAGCAACGGTAGAGCGTATTGAATACGATCCTAACCGTACTGCTCATATTGCTTTACTTAAGTATGCTGATGGCGAACGTCGTTACATCATCGCTGCTAAGAAACAAGCAGTTGGCGATACAGTAATGTCAGGCGAGACTTCTCCAATTCGTCCAGGTAACTGCTTACCGCTAAAAAACATCCCATTGGGTACTGTGATTCACAATATCGAGCTTAAAATCGGTAAAGGTGCACAGATGGCTCGTTCTGCGGGTGCTAGCGTTCAGTTACTAGGTCGTGACGGTGTTTATGCTATTCTACGTATGCGCTCTGGCGAAACTCGCCGTGTACACGTAAATTGCCGCGCTGTTATTGGTGAAGTTTCTAACACTGAAAACAACTTGAAATCACTTGGTAAAGCCGGTGCTTCACGTTGGCGCGGTGTTCGTCCTTCTGTTCGTGGTGTCGCTATGAACCCAGTTGATCACCCACACGGTGGTGGTGAAGGTCGTAACAAAGGTCGCCATCCAACCAGCCCTTGGGGTCAGAAGTCTAAAGGACTTAAAACGCGTAGCAATAAGCGTACTGACAACATGATCATCCGCCGTCGCGCCAAGAAGAAATAAAGGAAGAATTTCATGCCTCGTTCATTGAAAAAAGGTCCATTCATAGACGCGCACTTGTTTGCTAAAGTTGAGAATGCATTAGACACCAACTCACGCAAGCCAATTAAGACTTGGTCGCGCCGCTCGATGATTCTGCCACAAATGGTTGGCCTAACTTTATCTGTTCACAACGGCCGTACTCATGTACCGGTTATCGTGAGCGAGCAGATGGTTGGTCATAAACTAGGTGAATTTGCCCCGACTCGTACGTATCGTGGTCACGGCATTGACAAAAAAGCTAAGAGATAAGGTGCTTACCATGGAAGTAACTGCAAAATTACGCGGTGCCGCCATATCGGCACAAAAAGTTAGACTCGTTGCTGATGAAGTTCGTGGCAAATCTATTGAGCGTGCTTTGGATATCCTAACGTATAGCAATAAAAAAGGCGCTGTGTTTGTTAAGAAATGTCTTAACTCAGCCATCGCCAATGCCGAACATAATCATGGCTTAGATATTGACGACCTAAAAGTCGCTACTATCTATGTTGATGAAGGCATTACGCTAAAACGTATCCTACCACGTGCCAAAGGCCGTGCTGATCGTATCAGCAAGCGTACTTGTCACATCACTATAAAGGTAGGAGAATAAGTTATGGGTCAAAAAGTACATCCAATCGGAATTCGTCTTGGTGTTGTAAAAAAGCATAACGCAAACTGGTATGCTAACCCTAAACAATACTCAGAATACCTAATCAACGACATTCAAGTTCGTGAATATCTACGCAAAAAGCTAGACAACGCTATGATCAGCAACATCATGATCGAGCGTCCTACTGGCGCTGCTAAGATTACCATCGCCACTGCGCGTCCTGGTATTGTTATCGGTAAAAAAGGCGAAGATATCGAAAGACTTCAAAAAGAATTGACCAAAATCATGGGCGTACCTGCTCAGGTCAACATTGAAGAAATCACGTCACCTGACCTTGATGCACGTTTGGTAGCAGACGGCATTGGTAGCCAGCTTGAGCGCCGTGTTATGTTCCGTCGTGCGATGAAACGCGCGGTACAGAACAGCATGCGTTCTGGTGCTAAAGGTATCAAGGTTGAGCTGTCTGGCCGTTTAGGCGGTGCTGAGATTGCTCGTAGTGAATGGTACCGTGAAGGTCGTGTGCCATTGCATACACTCCGTGCTGATATTGACTACTCGTCAATTCGTGCAGAGACAACTTACGGCACCATCGGTGTTAAAGTTTGGATTTTCCGTGGCGAAATCCTTGACGGTATGAACAGTGTATATAATCCCGTCAAAGAAGAGCAGACTCGTGCGCCAAAACGCCGTGGTCGTGGAAACCGTCGAAACTCAGACAGAGGTTAAACTATGTTACAGCCAAAACGTACCAAGTTTCGTAAAATGCACAAAGGTCGTAACACTGGGCTAGCTCATCGTGGAAGCACCGTTGCATTCGGACAAATTGGTCTAAAATCATTGACGCGTGGTCGTATGACAGCACGTCAAATCGAAGCAGCACGTCGTACCATCACTCGTAAAATTAAGCGTGGCGGTAAGATTTGGATTCGTGTATTCCCTGACAAACCAATTACCAACAAACCATTAGAAGTACGTATGGGTAAAGGTAAAGGTCCAGTTGAATATTGGGTATGCGAAATCAAACCTGGTAAAGTGCTATATGAAATTGAAGGGGTATCTGAAGAGCTTGCTCGTGATGCATTAACGCTCGCTGCAGCAAAATTGCCCTTTAAAACTACCATTGTTAAGCGGACGATAATGTAATGAAGATCAGTGAATTACGTGATAAATCATTAGAAGAACTGACCCAGTTACTTGATGAAAAGCAACTTGATGCTTTCCGTATTCGTATGGCTAAAGCAACTGGTCAGTTGGGTAATACCCATGAAGTTAGAGCAAATCGTCGCACGATTGCACAGCTTCAGACTTTGATTAACGAGAAACAACGAGGCGACTCATGAGCGATAACAATCAAACAGCTACCAATGCTAGCGTATTGACAGGACGAGTTGTCAGCGACAAGATGGACAAGTCCATCACAGTTTTGATTGAGCGTCTGGTTCGTCATCCTTTGTATGGCAAGCAGCTTCGTCGTTCTACGAAAATCAAAGCACATGATGAGAATAACGTTTGCCAACAAGGCGACCTTGTCCGCATCAAAGAAACGCGTCCAATCTCAAAAACTAAGTCTTGGACTTTAGTTGATGTGGTTGAAAAAGTAGAAAAAATCTAAGTAAATTGCATTAAAAGCCAGAAGCTGTTAAAATAGCCGCCTTTTTAAGGATGCTGATTGCGCCGAGCGTATATCACTCACATTAAGAGTAAGCTGCGGTTATTTATATTAAAATGCCGTCCTACTCATTCTGTGCTAGCGGCAGCAACTGGTTTTTATTGCTCATACGTGTGGAGTAACGCTATGATTCAGGTTGAGTCAATGCTGGAAGTTGCAGACAATAGCGGTGCAAGGCGAGTTCAGTGCATTAAAGTACTGGGTGGTTCTCATCGTCGTTATGCATCAGTTGGCGACATTATTAAAGTAACGGTTAAAGAAGCTATTCCTCGTGGTCGTGTTAAAAAAGGCGACGTGATGAATGCAGTAGTTGTACGTACCAAAAAAGGCGTTCGTCGTCCAGATGGTTCTGTGTTGCGTTTTGATGACAATGCTGCGGTATTGTTGAACCAAAACAAAGCGCCGATTGCAACTCGTATTTTTGGACCGGTAACTCGTGAACTACGTGGTGATCAGTTTATGAAAATTGTATCACTAGCACCAGAAGTATTGTGAGGTAATCCATGTCAAAATTACGTAAAGGCGATACAGTTATCGTGATTGCTGGGAAAGACAAAGGCAAGCAAGGCACTGTACAAGCTGTAAAAAACGATCGTATTAAAGTTGAAGGCGTTAATATTGTTACTAAACACCAGAAGCCAAATCAGGCAACTGGCGTTGAAGGTGGCATTCTTAAGCAAGAAGCTTTTCTGCATATTTCAAATGTCGCAATCTTAAATGCGCAAACCCAAAAAGCAGACCGTATTACTTATCAGTTTGGCGAAGACGGCAAGAAACAACGCGTCTATCGTTCAAACGGTGAAGTAGTGGCGACTGCGTAAGACACTAAGGGTGTAATGGTAATGGCAAGATTAAAATCTTTATATAACGATAAACTAAAGCAGCAAATCAAAGAAGAGCTTGGTTTAGACAATGTGATGCAAGTGCCTAAAATCACTAAAATCACGCTTAACATGGGTGTAGGCGGCGCGTCTCAAGACAAGAAATTGTTGGAAGGTGCTGTAGCTGATATGACTGCGATTGCTGGTCAAAAACCTGTTGTCACCAAAGCGCGTAAATCAGTTGCTGGCTTTAAGATTCGTGAAGAATGGCCAATTGGCTGTAAAGTAACGCTACGCGGTGAGCAAATGTACGAATTTCTAGATCGTCTCGTTGCCATTGCAATTCCTCGTATTCGTGATTTCCGTGGTTTTTCACCTAAAGCCTTTGACGGACGTGGTAACTACTCACTGGGTATCAAAGAGCAAATCGTATTCCCAGAAGTAGATTTTGACAAGATTGATCGTATCCGTGGTATGGATGTGACAATCACCACGTCAGCTCAATCTGATGAAGAAGGTCGTGCGTTGCTTAAAGCATTCGGCTTCCCATTTAAATAAGGTAAAGACGTTATGGCAAAGAAGAGCATGATTAACCGCGAATTAAAGCGCGAAAAAATGGTTGCTAAATATGCTGAAAAGCGTATCAAGCTAAAAGAAACTATCAGTGATATGACTGCAAGTGACGAAGCTCGTATGGAAGCGATGTTAGAGCTACAAGCTCTTCCACGTAACTCATCACCAGTACGTCTGCGTAATCGTTGTGCTATCACCGGTCGTCCTCACGGTTACTTCCGCAAGTTTGGCTTATCACGCAATATGCTGCGTGAGCGTGTCATGCAAGGCGATGTGCCTGGTGTTCGTAAAGCAAGCTGGTAAGGAGTAACTATATGAGTATGCAAGATACCGTTGGGGATATGCTAACCCGTATTCGTAACGCACAAATGGCTAATAAAGTATCGGTAGCAATGCCGAGCTCTAAACTACGTAAATCAATTGCTGATTTGCTAGTTAGCGAAGGTTATGTGGCTAGCGCTGTTGTTGCTGAAGAAGAAAACAACAAAGCAACCCTTACTATTGAATTGAAATATTTCGAAGGCCGTGCTGTCATCGAAACTATCCAACGTTATAGCCGTCCTGGTTTACGCCAGTTCCGTGGCAAAGACGAAATCCCTACTGTTAAGCAAGGTATGGGTGTTGCTATCGTATCTACTAGCCAAGGTATCATGAGCGATCGTGCTGCACGCGCTGCTGGTATCGGTGGTGAAATCGTCGCATTTGTAGCGTAAGCTATACGACGATGAAGTCTACTTGATGATTGTTAGACTTCTATTAATTGAATAATATTAAATTATTTCGAATTGATAGGTGTCTAACATAGTCAACTATGCTAAACTAACACGCTTTTTAGCCTGTTAGTTTTTTCGCTAATATAAAGAAGTTAAATTTTTTAAGGAATATTCCTATGTCTCGTGTGGCTAAAGCCCCAGTGACGCTGCCAAACGGCGTAAGCGTTACTTTGAACGATCGGCAGGTCGAAGTTAAAGGCAAGAACGGTACTATGTCTTTACGCCTGCATGAATTGGTCGAGCTGAAACAGGAAGATGATGCTATCATTTTCTCACCTACAGTCGATTCAAAAGAAGCTATGATGCACACTGGCACCATGCGCGCTCTTGTTAACAACTATGTTACTGGCGTAAATGAAGGCTTTGAAAAGCGCCTTCAACTGATTGGTGTTGGTTACCGCGCTCAAGTTGCTGGTAATAAAGTAACGTTGAACGTTGGTTACTCTCATCCAGTAGAATATACATTACCTGAAGGTGTGTCAGCTGAAACCCCAACGCAAACTGAAATTGTTTTGAAATCAAACAATAAGCAGCAGCTTGGTCAAGCAGCGGCTAACATCCGTGGTTTCCGCCCACCTGAGCCTTATAAAGGTAAAGGTATTCGTTATAGTGACGAGCATGTGATTCGCAAAGAAGCTAAGAAAAAATAAGGTGAGTTGAAATGTTTGATAAAAAAGCAGCTCGTCTGCGTCGAGCTAAGAAAACACGCGCACATATCCGTTTCTTAGGCGTTCATCGCTTAACGGTTAACCGCACGTCAAAACATATTTATGCCCAGATTATCTCTCCAAATGGTGGTGAAGTGATTGCTCAGGCATCTACCTTAGACAGCAGCTTGCGTTCAGGCGCGACTGGTAATGCTGATTCAGCAACGTCTGTAGGCCAAATGATCGCAGAACGCGCAAAAGCAGCTGGCATTACGAAAGTTGCCTTTGACCGTAGTGGTTTCAAATATCATGGTCGAGTTAAAGCTTTAGCAGAAGCTGCTCGCGAAAACGGATTGGAGTTTTAATCATGGCTAGAAATGATAAAAATGATAAGAATGAACAGACTGACGGTCTAGTAGAACGCTTAGTTACCGTTGATCGCGTAGCAAAAGTTGTTAAAGGTGGTCGTATTTTCTCTTTCACTGCATTGACTGTAGTGGGTGATGGCAACGGTCGTGTAGGTTTTGGTCGCGGTAAAGCACGTGAAGTGCCAGCTGCTATCCAAAAAGCACTAGAAGCTGCAAAGCGTAATATGATTACTGTTGAGCTAAATGATGCAACTTTGCATCATCCGATCAAAGCACGTCATGGTGCTAGTAAAGTCTATATGCAACCTGCATCTGAAGGTACTGGCGTAATCGCTGGTGGCGCAATGCGTGCTGTATTAGAAGTTGCTGGTGTCAAAGATGTTTTGACTAAATGTTATGGTTCTACCAATACTGCTAACGTTGTTCGTGCAACGTTTAACGGTTTACGTGATATGTCAACTCCAGAGAAGATGGCAGCTAAACGTGGTAAATCTGTAGACGAAATCTTGGGTTAACTTAGACTAGGTGAGTTACGATGAAAAAAATGAAAGTCACTCAATTTAAATCGGGTGCCCATCGCCTAAAGAGCCACAAAGCGAGCTTGAAAGGATTGGGTTTACGCCGTATTAATCATACTGTAGTAGTAGAAGATACTCCTTCGACTCGTGGTATGGTAAATCGCGTTAACTACATGGTAAAAGTGGAGGAAGCGTAATGGGTCTTAGATTAAATGAATTATCACCAGGTGTTGGCGCAAAGAAAACTGCCCAACGTCGTGGTCGTGGTATCGGTTCAGGTCTTGGTAAGACTGGTGGTCGTGGTGTAAAAGGTCAGAAATCTCGTTCAGGTTCTAGCGTACGCTCAGGATTTGAAGGTGGTCAAATGCCTTTATATCGTCGTCTACCAAAATTTGGTTTTACCAGTAAACTGGCTATGAAGACTGCTGAAGTACGTCTTTCTGAACTGAATAAAATTGAAGGCGATGTAGTTAGCCTTGAAACACTTAAAGCTGCTAACCTTATCCGTCACGATATGAAACGTGCTCGTGTAATGCTATCAGGCGAAGTCACTAAAGCTTATACTTTTAAAGGTATCAAAGTGACTAAAGGTGCTAAGCAAGCTATCGAAGCTGCTGGTGGTAGCATCGAGGAGTAGTAACGTGTCAAAGCAATCAATGTCATCGGCTGGTATACCGCTTAATCCATTCGCATTTATACGTAAGTATGATGAGCTATGGACGCGTTTATTATTTTTAATCGGCGCATTGATTGTTTATCGTTTAGGGTCACATATTCCAGTTCCTGGTATCAACCCAGTTAACTTGGCTGATCTGTTTTCGCGCAACGAAAACACCATTCTGAGCATGTTTAATATGTTCTCAGGTGGTGCGCTAGAGCGTATGTCTATCATGGCACTTGGCATTATGCCATATATTTCAGCATCGATTATCGTACAGATGATGTCTGCAGTATTGCCATCGCTTGAAGCCCTCAAAAAAGAAGGTGAAGCAGGACGACGTAAGCTAAACAAGTACACCCGTCAGGGAACGCTTGCTTTAGCACTAGTACAGTCATTAGGAATGTGTGCTGGTCTAATCAGCCAAAACCTTACTTTATCTACTGGTCTTACTTTTTATATTCCAGCGGTTACTTCTTTAGTAGCAGGTGCAATGTTCTTAATGTGGCTTGGTGAGCAGATTACAGAGCGTGGCGTAGGTAATGGTATTTCAATGCTCATTTTTGCGAGTATTGTGGCTGGTACGCCAGGTATGATTTCGCAGTCTATTGAACAGGTCAATCAAGGTCAGATGAACTTGATTGTACTATTTATTTTTGTATTGCTAGGTATCGCGGTTACTGCGGGTATCGTCTATATTGAACGTGCTCAACGCCGGGTTCCTGTGAACTACGCACAAAAACAGCAACAAGGTCGCAAAATTTATGCTCAGCAGCAATCACATTTGCCGCTTAAGCTAAATATGGCAGGAGTTATTCCAGCTATTTTTGCAAGCTCTCTGTTGTTGTTTCCAGCAAGTTTGGGGCAGTGGGTTGGTCAATCGACTGATCCTACCTTAGTACAGAAAATACTTCAAAATATGGCATTGGTGTTGTCTCCAGGGCAGCCGCTATATTTAGTCCTGTTTGGCGCAATGATTATCTTCTTTTGTTATTTTTATACGGCATTGGTATTTAGTCCGCGTGAAGTAGCAGAGAACCTTAAACGTAGTGGTGCGTATATCCCAGGTATTCGCCCAGGACAACAAACTCAGCGTTACCTCGATCATGTATTAAACCGACTGACCTTTATTGGCGCGATGTATATGACGGTTATTTGTTTAATGCCAATGGTCGTCCAGTCATCGTTTGGTGTGCCGTTTCAACTCGGTGGTACGTCTTTACTGATTATGGTGGTTGTGGTAATGGACTTCATTTCGCAGATTCAAGCGCATTTGATGACCCATCAATATCATGATCAGACGTTAATTCAATCGCCCACTCAACCTTAAATGAGCGGTACGATATTTCAAGGAGCATGCTATGAAAGTTCAAGCATCAGTTAAAAAGATTTGTGGTAGCTGTAAAGTTGTGCGCCGTAAAGGCCGTGTACATATTATTTGTACAGCAGAACCTCGCCACAAGCAACGTCAAGGTTAATAATTGGTATTAGAAAACACCTAGTTTTCATTGCTAATCAAATTAATACTTGAAAAATAACGGCGGATGCGATATCATCCGCCACTTGCCGTGTTTATACAAAATCTTTTATAATAGAATCGATGAGCAGACTTATAGTCAAAACATCGATAATGACTATAAAAGCTCTAGTATTAACAGCAACAAATCTGAAGAGTAAAGCCTTATCGCTAGATAACGCTTATTTTTCTTTAATGGAGAGAAATCAATGGCTCGTATTGCCGGCGTAAACATTCCGGATAATAAGCATGCTGTTATTTCACTAACTTACATCTTTGGTGTAGGTCGTACCACTGCTCAGAAAATCTTAGAAGCAGTTGGCATTGCCCCTACTACTAAAGTCAGTCAGTTAGATGATACACAGTTAGATGCTATCCGTGCACAAGTTGCAAACTACATGACTGAAGGTGACCTTCGTCGTGAAGTTTCAATGAACATCAAGCGTTTAGTTGATCTTGGTTGTTACCGTGGCATCCGTCATCGTCGTAACCTGCCAGTTAGAGGTCAGAACACCAAGAACAACGCTCGTACTCGTAAGGGTCCGACACGCCCTCTCAAAAGATAATTAACTTAGGAAGCTAAAAGATGGCAAAAGACACTCGCAGTCGCAAAAAGGTGACTCGTCGTTCAGTATCGGAGGGCATTGCCCATATCCATGCGTCTTTTAATAACACCATTGTTACGATTACCGATCGTCAAGGTAATGCATTGGCTTGGGCCACTTCAGGTGGACAAGGCTTCCGTGGTTCACGTAAATCTACACCATTTGCAGCTCAGGTTGCAGCTGAAGTCGCTGGTAAAGCGGCACAAGAATATGGTGTTAAGAATATCGATGTTTTGGTCAAAGGACCAGGACCGGGTCGTGAGTCTGCGGTAAGAGCACTAGGTGCATTGGGTTATAAAGTTAACAGCATCTCTGATGTAACCCCAATCCCACACAATGGTTGCCGTGCGCCGAAAAAGCGCCGCGTCTAATATTAAAGACGAAGCTTTTTATATTGAAAGCTTATAGGAGACATAACAATGGCCCGCTATATTGGACCAAAACTGAAATTATCACGTCGTGAAGGTACGGATTTAGGCCTTAAGTCTGGCGTTAAACCATACGACGTAAAAACGAAGAAAGCTGGTCGTCCACCAGGTCAACACGGCGTAAGTCGTAATAAGACCTCAGAATACGCTCTACAGTTGCGTGAAAAGCAAAAAGTTAAGCGTATTTATGGTGTACTAGAGCGTCAATTCGCGAACTACTATAAAGAAGCTGCTCGTAAGCGCGGCGCTACTGGTGAAAACCTATTAGCAATGCTTGAAAGCCGTCTAGATAACGTTGTATATCGCATGGGCTTTGGCTCAACTCGCGCAGAAGCACGTCAGCTAGTCAGTCATCGTACTGTTATGGTAAAAAAAGCTGGCCGTGATGAGTTTGTTCGTGTGAACATTCCTTCAATTCAGCTTCAAGATGGTGATGTCATCGCTATCCAAGAGAAATCTCGCGAACAGCTACGTATCAAAAACGCTATCGAATTAGCGACACAACGTGGTATTCCAGAATGGCTAGATGTTGACCACAGCAAACTACAAGGCACGTTTAAACATGCGCCTGATCGTATTGATCTACCTGCTGAAATCAACGAAAGCTTGATCGTTGAGCTATACTCTAAGTAATGACGTAATGCTCAATGTTATGAAAATGGCATTGAGCAATTAACGTTAATTAAACCAGTTTAATAAATCGAGGTGACATCATGATGCTAAATGCAACTGAGTTTCTAACGCCGAATGCCATTAATGTGGATACGGTTAACGAAACGATTGCGAAAGTCACGCTCGAACCGTTAGAACGCGGCTTTGGGCATACCCTAGGTAATGCTCTGCGTCGCATCTTGTTATCTTCATTACCTGGTGCTGCAGTCATTGAAGCTGAGATTGATGGTGTTGACCATGAATACTCAACGCTTGAAGGCCTGCAAGAAGACGTACTTGATTTGCTTTTGAACTTAAAAGGCTTAGCAATTACGCTTCATGACCAAAATGAAGTATTTTTGACCTTGGATAAACAAGGTCCAGGCACTATTACTGCTGCAGACATCGCGTTACCGCACAATGTTGACATCATCAATCCAGAATTGGTCTTGGGTACATTGAGCGATCGTGGTCATCTTAAGATGCGTTTGCGTGTAGTGATGGGTCGTGGATATGAGCCAGCAAACCAGCGCCGTGAAGATGGTGATACTAAAGCAATTGGACGCTTAAAGCTTGATGCAAGTTTTAGTCCTGTGCTTCGTGTTGCTTATCAGGTTGAGAACGCTCGTGTAGAGCAGCGTACTGATCTTGATCGTCTTATCATTGAGCTTGAAACTAATGGCACTATAGATCCAGAAGAAGCAATTCGTAAAGCAGCCACTATTTTACAACAACAGATTTCTATCTTTGTTGACCTAGAAGCTGAAGAAGCGCCTGAGCCTGTGAAAGAGAAAGAAGAGGTTGATCCGGTGCTATTACGCCCTGTGGACGATCTTGAACTAACGGTTCGCTCAGCCAACTGCTTGAAAGCTGAAAACATTTACTATATCGGTGATTTGGTACAGCGTTCAGAGACTGAACTTCTAAAAACCCCAAATCTTGGTAAGAAATCATTGACAGAAATCAAGGACGTATTAGCGTCTAAAGATTTAGAGCTCGGTATGCGCCTAGATAACTGGCCACCAGCTGATTTACGTGTTGATGATCGCTTTTCTTATCGTAGCCGTTAAACTTTAAGGATTTTTGACTATGCGCCATCGTAAGAGTGGAGTCAAGCTGGGTCGTACCGGCAGTCATCGTAAGGCAATGTTTCAGAACATGACTAACTCATTATTTGAGCATGAACTGATCAAAACAACTTTACCAAAAGCTAAAGAACTACGTCGCGTTGCCGAGCCATTGATCACTATGGCTAAAGAAGACAGCGTTGCTAACCGTCGTTTAGCATTCAGCCGTATGCGTAGCAAAGCTATGGTAGGCAAATTATTTGGCACGTTAGGTCCTCGTTACCAGACGCGTCCAGGTGGTTATTTGCGTATCGTAAAATGCGGTTACCGTGATGGTGACAATGCGCCAATGGCTTATGTAGAATTGGTTGATCGTGACTAGTTTTACACCTAAGACATATTCCATAAAAAAGCTCCAATGCAATTGGAGCTTTTTTTTGTCTTAAATTTGACTAAATATATTAGTAGCTGTTTAAAGCAATAATTAGCTGCTTAGAGTAATAACGAATCGACATCAGCCGCACCTTGTCTGATAACTTCAGGAACGCTACTAGTCATATCCACGATAGTAGTAAGCTTGGTTGTCTTTATACCTGCATTGATGAGACCGTCGATTTGATTGGCTAGTAAATCTTCAATCTCAAATGGGTCATCTAAAATATCGTCTCGATTAGGCAAAATCAGTGAGCTGGTTAAGATAGGTTCATCCATCGCTTCTAATAATGCTTGAGCAATAGGGTTGCTAGGCACACGAATACCAATGGTTTTTTTCTTTGCATGAGCCAGTTTCTTGGGTACGTCTTTAGTGGCAGTAAGAATAAAAGTAATTGGGGCAGGTGTGTGGGCTTTCAGCTGTTTAAATTGAACATTATCAACTGTTGCATAGTTGGCAATCTCTCTCAGATCTCGGCACAATAGCGTAAATTGATGCTTATCATCGAGTTCGCGGATTTGCTTAAGCTTAGCTAGGGCATCCTTTGCTCCCAAACGGCAACCAAAAGCGTAACTGGTATCCGTTGGATAAATGATTAACTGATCTCTGCGCAATAGGTCAGCGGCTTGCTCAATGAGACGTGGCTGCGGATTATCGGGATGAATATAGAAGACTTCCATAGTGGTTCCTTATTTTATAATTATTGGTTTTTAATTGAGACAAATTCTTCATTAATTAGATGTAGTTCAATCATTAGTTATATTAGAAAAACTATTCTAGAACTAAAGCAGATCGATATTTTCAAAATACTACTTCAGTTACCAGTATAGCTCAAAGTAGATATAAGTTTAGTGGCAAGGCGTTACCAACCGTAGAAAATCGTTAATAAGTAGGAACGCTTAGTAATTTAAACTAAGCATTGATTTCAGTTGGAGAAATGCAAGCGCTAAGTAATGCAGTCAGTAAAGTCTTAGCGTCACGCGGCAGAGTATGAGGTTTGGCTATATAGCTTTGGACTTGCTGATAGACATCAATAGCAAAGGTACTACTACTGGTGTCGAAGTCGGCAAACAAGTTATCTTGTGAGACTTGGAAATTTCGTCCACACGCCAAGGTAAATAGACACTCTAATGCTTGAGGTTTGATTTCTACACGCTCAAATACCTGCTGCTGCGCCGCCGATCGTCCATCTGGGGCATACCAGTAGCCAAAGTCAGATAGTCGTCTACGAGCGTCACCAGCTACGCACCAATGACTGATTTCATGTAAAGCACTGGCAAAAAAGCCATGAGCGAACTCAATTCTGGCAGGTTTATCATTTTGAGCTGGAAAATACTCGGGTTCTCCATCACTACGAACCAATATCACTTGCTGATCAGCGAACAAAGTATTAAATAACTGTATGAGCCAATCGGTAGCTAATCGTTCGCCATCAACTACCAATTCTGCTGTATGAGTATTATCAGATTGAGTAGTAGACAACTCTTGCCACTGACTTCTGCATTCGTTTAAATACTCATTTTTATCAAGATGTAGTTTGTTGTTGGTTGAATCTTCAGTATGACTCCCTAACTGAGTAAGATGTTGCAGCAACGAACTTGCTTCAGTAGAAGAAAGTAAATCAGAAAAATTCATTTTATTATCGGATAGATTCATAGAGAAGACATTGACTTAATAAATACTAAAGACAAAAAACTTTAGGTAAAAAGGTAAGTAGTAAAAGAGCTTAAACAAATTTGCTATCAAAAAATCTTAACATACTAGCGCTAGCAGAATATGGCACTTTCCGTTAGTATGGCAGGCAATATTATACACCGTTTTTATGAATGAGGCCGCGCATGTCAAGCACTCCAGAAACTAAACCGTCAGCACCTCACGCTGACAATAAAAAAGCGCCTGTATCTACTGGCATGCCTGAGCACATCTCCTTAGATAAGTGGGCAGACACTGGTTACGAATGGTCAGGAGAGGTCAAGCCAAGCTCGTTTGATCGTCTTGCTACTACTTTGAGTACTGAACATGAGCAGTCAGACATACAGCTCAACGCTAACTTGTATCGTCGTAACAACGTCTTGCATTTAGCATTTACTTTGACAGGTGATGTTTGGCTAACTTGTCAGCGCTGTTTACAACCAATCGCTATAGACTTGTCTGATGATTATGACATCGCGCTACTCGAAAACGATAGCCAGGTTCGTTTAGTTAAAGATGAACAAGATTATTTATTACTGGATGAAATCGTCACTGAGCAATCTCCAGAGCGTCTGTTACCATTTAAGAAATTGGTAGAAGACGAGATCTTGCTCAAAACCCCAATGGCACCAAAGCATGACGATTGTGAAATGTCTGTTGAGCAGTTTGGTGAGATACCAGAAGAAGAGGAAGGTGAAAATCCTTTCGCTGCTTTAGCCTCGTTAAAAGGCAAACTATAAGTACCAAAACTATCTACTCGATGCATTTAAAAAGCCTTTTATCAGCTTTGTACAGAAGAGTGCGAGGCAGGGCTTTATTAATTTAATAAACATGCGTATAATGTCCGGTTTATTGCATTCGAGCAACCTGTTGCTTGCTGATAGAAACTGACTGGGTAAATTTTTTATAAAATACAGCCTTGGTCAGTGCTTTATGTGAGTGGCAATCTATTTAACTAATGATGCTTAAGACTTAGGTTGTTATGATTATATAGCCTCTGTCAGTATCGACTTAAGCTGAATTTCAAGCTTATCCCTTTTAAGTATAGGAGCTATATCATGGCTGTTCAAAAAAGTCGTAAAAGCCGTTCTCGTCGTGACATGCGCCGTTCACATCACCGTATGGAAATTGCTGAACTAAGCGTAGATGCTACTACTGGTGAAAAACATCGTCGTCATCACATGACTAAAGATGGTTTCTACCGTGGTCGTCAACTGTTCAAAGTCAGCCAAGACGCCTAAGACATTGGCTCTATGATAGCTTAGGCGAAGATAGTAATAGTACTGGTGACTATTATTGTTTTTGCCTAGTTATTATTGGTCAATAAGCTTTGAGCTAAAAAAAGCCAAGTTATTTCGCTATCATATATTATGTGGCTGGATAACTTGGCTTTTTGTTATTTATAACTAGACTTATTGCTTAATTCGCTTGTTATTTTTAGTAGATTTAAAAAGGTGCTGATATAATCTGCACCTTTAATTTGAGCAGCGTTACTCTTGCTGTTTGGTTTGCATCCGCTATGATAATAGTGTCTGTCAGTGTATAGTTTACTGACAATCCGTTTTCTTGCATAAATACTTGAAGTAGCGGCTTTGTATAACATCATCTAATAATATAATACACCCCATTGTTTTTAGGGATATTTCTAATCAGATAAGGAATATTGGTTATGGCTTCTGTACCCGATATGGTAAAAAAGCAACCCGCTCGTATCGCGGTCATTTTTCCTGGACAAGGATCTCAATCAGTCGCAATGACGAGTGAGCTTGCCGAAATCTATCCAGAGATACGCGATACATTTACCGAAGCGAGTGATGCGCTTGGTGAGGATTTGTGGGCAATCTGTCAGGACGAAGAAAAACTCAATCAAACCCAATATACTCAGCCTGCGCTTTTGACAGCTAGTATTGCTATTTGGCGTGTCCTACAACAAAAAATAGAAGAGACGCCTTGTTATTTAGCTGGTCACTCTCTAGGCGAGTACAGTGCCTTGTGTGCTGCCAATGTGATATCACTAGGTGATGCAGTCACTTTAGTACATAAACGCGGCCAGTTGATGCAAGAGGCCGTTGTAGGTGTTGATACTGCTATGGCTGCAGTATTAGGACTAGAAGACAACCGAGTCGAAAACTTGTGTGAGCAAGCAACCGAACATGTCGAAGATGCAGTAGTCGGTGCAGCCAACTTCAATAGTCCAGGACAAGTGGTTATCTCAGGTAACGCGGCTGGTGTTAATGCGGTTGTTGATAAAGTCAAAAACACGGGCAAAAAATCTGTTCCTCTAAAGGTAAGTGTGCCATCTCATTGTGCCCTCATGGAACCTGCCAGTAGTGCATTGGCTGAGATACTAGCGGGTATCACGTTTGATCAGGCGACCATTCCTGTCATACAAAATCGCTATGCGCGCGTTGAAACCAGTGCGGTCGGTATCAAGCAAGCATTGACCGAACAGCTGAGCGAGCCAGTATTGTGGTCAAAAACCATGCAAGAGCTGGCTGACAAGCAAATCAATATCTTAATCGAATGCGGCAGTGGTAATGTCCTGAGCAATTTGGCGAAGCGTCAGGCGCAGCCAATCGCTAGTTACCCTACTGACAAACCTGCCCGTCTAGAAAAATTATTGGAGGTGTTATCATGAGTCGTACGATTACATTAGTGACTGGCGCTAGCCGAGGTATCGGCAAAGCAGTGGCCAAACGTTTTGCTAAAGAAGGACATTTTGTTATTGGAACTGCGACCACTGAAAAGGGTGCTGAGCTTATCGATGACTACCTTCATGATACTGGTGGTATTGGCCGTGTTTTAGACGTACGTGACACTGCTCAAATTGATAAATTATTTGAAGAGATCGAAAGCGTCTATGGCGCGGTACAAGTATTGGTTAACAATGCAGGTATCACTCAAGATGGCCTACTGATGCGCATGAAAGATGAAGATTGGGAAAATGTGATTGATACCAATCTGACATCGGTATATCGCATGAGCAAACGTGCTGTACGCGGTATGATGAAAGCACGCCGCGGCCGTATTATCAACATTACCTCTGTCGTCGCGCAGATGGGTAACGCAGGGCAATCTAACTATGCGGCGACCAAAGCTGGCGTAGAAGGGTTCAGCCGTACGCTTGCACGTGAGATTGGTTCACGTCAAGTGACCATCAACTGCGTGGCACCAGGCTTGATCGAAACGGATATGACAGATGAGCTTGATGAGCGTCTATTGAACTCTATGTTAGATGCTGTACCTATCAGTCGACTTGGTCAGCCAGAGGACATTGCTGCAGCGGTACATTTCCTAGCTAGCGACGAGGCTAGCTATATCACAGGCGCTGTTATTCCTGTCAATGGCGGCATGTACATGTAGCCATTTTATGGACGTTACATAGTTATAATAAAAAACTGTGTGAACGAGTGTAAACTATAATAAAGGGTGCTATAATGACGGATACTTTTGAGTCAAAGCCCTGTATGATAGCAGGGCTTTATTAGACATCAGACAGACTGTATAACATGTCATAGAGTACTCAGACAGCGACGCTGATCTGGCAAATGCATTTTATAATTATGCTATAGAGTTCAAATAAAACGCTATGGCAGTTTATCAAAAATAATAGATGATAACGGAGTGATCTACATGAGTAATGATATCGAGCTAAGAGTAAAATCAGCAGTAGCTGAGCAATTAGGCATGAATGTTGAAGACATCAATAACGATGCTTCATTCATGGAAGACTTAGGTGCAGATTCTTTAGACCTAGTTGAATTGGTTATGTCATTTGAAAGTGATTTTGGTATCACTATTCCTGATGAAGATTCTGCAGAATTGACTACTGTTCAAAAAGCAATTGACTACGTACAAGCCCAACTATAATTTGCTACTTATTTAGCAGGTTTATAATGCCGCCTATCTTATAGATAGGCGGTTTTTTTATGGGCGTATGGTTAATATTTTTAAGCACAGCAATCAAATTTAACATTGACTACGTCAATTCAACATTATTCAACATACTATTACTATCTACATCGACTCACTTTATCTATACTTAGAATGGTAAGTCGTAGAAAAAGATGCCAGTTAGATATTTAAAATATTGTCTAATTGCGTGTTTTATTAAAAGAATGACAAATAATAATATTTCAAGGAGTAGATATATGGGTATGTTTAGCTTTGCAAAAGATATCGGTGATAAGATTTTTAACCGTGATGATGAAAAGCATGATGCTAAGACAGAAACGAAAGCAGATGCCAATACACCAGTACAAAGCAGTGAGCCGAGTGCACAATCAGTTGCCAACATTTTGCTGCGCCGTATTCAACAGCAAAACCTCAATATCAGTAACCTAAAAATTAAATATAATGGTTCTACAGATACTGCAGAAATCAGTGGTAATGCTAAAACTCAAGCTGATCGTGAAAAAGCAATTATCGCTATTGGTAACGTGCAAAATGTTGCAAAAGTTATTGATAATATCGATATCGAAGAAGATGCACCTGAATCTACAATGTACACAGTAAAGTCTGGTGACAGTTTATCTAAGATTGCTAAAGAAGTTTATGGTTCATCTGGCGATTATATGAAGATATTCGAAGCAAACAAGCCAATGTTATCTGATCCAGACAAAATCTATCCAGGTCAAGTGTTACGCATTCCAAAGCCATAATGCTAAAAGAATTGTATGGAAAGATAGTATTTTGAATATAACATTCTCATAAAGAAGCCTCTTGTTACTAAGAGGCTTTTTTTATGTTGTACACTTCAAATAACCATTTTATTTCAGTGACATTTGATAGTCATAAATTAATTGGTTAATTGGTTAATTGGTTAATTGGTTAATTGGTTAAGTCTAGCTTATTGTGCTGCTCAGCTAGAGCCCATTCGATATGCTCATCTAGCATGTCATTATGTAAGGTCAATTTAGATTTTAACTGTTCGACCACTTCTAAGCTGGCATTAGCGTTGCCAAGTCCGATAGCGATATTACGTAAAAAATTCACATAGCCGGTGCGTCTTAGTGGGCTACCTTGAGTGTTCTTCATGAAGTCGGCTTCTTGCCACTGCCATAGTTCAAGCAAGCTACTATTATCCAATCCATGCCTTGGTGCGAAGTCATCAACAGTAGTAAGGTTGGCATAACGATTCCATGGACAGATTAACTGACAATCATCACAGCCAAAGACCCGATTGCCAATTGCGCGTCGATATTTGGTATCGATGACGCCATCATGCTCGATAGTCAAATAGGAGATACAAGCAGAGGCGTTGAGCTCATGGGGCGCTACAATTGCTTGAGTAGGGCATATGTCGATACAAGCGCTACAACTACCGCAATGCTCCTTGACCGGTTTGTCATCGGGCAGCTCAAGACTCAAAAATAGCTCACCGAGCACAAAAAATGAGCCAGCTTGTTTATTTATAAGTAATGTATGTTTACCTGTCCAACCGAGACCTGCTGCATCTGCAATCGGACGCTCAAAGATAGGTGCCGAATCGCTAAAAGGTCTAAACACAAATTCTTTTTCTGAACCGATATCCAAATGTTGCCATTCAGGGAGCATTGTTTCTATCTTTAAAGCCAATTGCTTTAAACGGCTACGCATTGTCTTATGGTAGTCGCGCCCTCTTGCATAACGCGCAATGATGCCTTTATTGGGATGATCGTTATCAGTGACAGCACGTGGTGTGGGTGCTTGAGTTAGATAGTCCATACGTACGCTGATGATGGTCTTTGCGCCCTCGACTAGCTGATCAGGATGAGCACGCAGATCATGGTTATTGTGCATAAACTGCAGTTGACCCTCATAACCTTTATCTAGCCATTTTTTTAGCTGTTCAGTCTGCTTAGTAAACAAAGGATGATGCACAGATAAAAAACCACAATCAGCAAATCCTAGTGCCTGTGCTTGTGCTTTGATCCATTGCTTAACATCAGCTGTGGTTGCAAATACAGTTGGATTGGTAATGGTAATTTTATTTTTATTTTTATCAGTAGGCATAGAGAGTAGGTGCTTATTAGATGTTTTCTCGTTTGTTTTAATCAGATTATTCATATCTGACAATCAGAGATAATGTAAATACCGCTATGATAAGCCAGTGAGCAATGAGTGCAAGTATAAAAAAAAATAAACTCACATTCATATTGATACATAAGTCGAGGTAAGCTTTTGCTAAGCTGATATGAGAGATGATCAACCAAAGTTAGAGAAAATAAAAAATGAGTAGAAACACCAAGGATAAGTTATGAGAAATAATACCAATTTAACACCTATAAAAAATACAAAACCTATTGCGCTATATAATAGTGAGCAGATTTATGCGATGGAGCAGGCTTGGTTTGCAAAGGGGTACGACAGTTTTGGTTTGATGAAACAAGCTGCTTGGCAAATGACAAAGCAAATAGAGCAGATTTATGAGCAAAGAAACGTCAGTACTAGCCATTCTGCCAATACTAACGTTTATCACCGTAGTGCTCATCCACGTCGAGCAAGTATCTGGGTAGGGAAAGGTAATAACGGCGGTGATGGCTGGCTTATCGCTCATTATTTACAGCAAGCTGGCTGGCAAGTAGAAGTAATAACGGTTGGTTTTAGCGAAAATGATTTTGTTATGCATGATCAATCAGTAACTTCTAAAACTCCTAGCGATAAAGATAGCGATAGTAGCAATATTACTGACGCGACAAGGGCATTACGAATAGCCCTAGCGAGCAGCTGTCACTATCAACGGTTTGAAGATATTGTTAATCACGATAATGCGGATAAAATAAACTTGCTAGCTGATGTTTATATCGATGCATTATTTGGTATTGGCTTAGATCGTACACCAGAAGGCGTTTATGAATCAGCTATTAATGCCTTCAATAGTCTTACTCAGCAAAATAACGCACTAGCAATTGCAGTTGATATCCCAAGTGGGTTAGTAGCCTCTACTGGTGAAGTATTTGAGCGTATAGCGATACAAGCTGACGTAACTCTATGTTTGATTGCGCGTAAGTTTGGTCTACACACTAAAGACGGTACAGACTATAGCGGAGACATAATCGATATACCGTTGATACCTTATCAAATGACGCTTCACCAAACAGCTAGCAATCACACGATACCTGAGAAAAACACCATTCAAGCATTTGAGCCAGTTGCCACGCTGCTGACAGCTGCGCATAGTATGAATCTGCGTCGCCAAAACAGCTACAAAGGCAGCTATGGTCATGTGCTAGTCATTGGCGGAAATCGTGTTGATGGCTCTCAGGGTATGGGCGGTGCTACCATACTGTCTGCGGCCAGTACGATGGCGACAGGTGCTGGTAAAATAACAGTTGCCTGTCATGAGGCTTTTCACGGGTCACTATTGACCTCATTACCAGATGCGATGACTATTAATTTACATGACATAAGCGGCGTGAAAGGTCTGATTAAGCAGGCCAGTGTCGTTGCCATTGGGATGGGGCTTTGCCGTGACAAAAAAGCCAAAGCATTATTTATTGATTATGTACAGGCTGCTATAGAGAATGAAAAGTCAATTGTGATCGATGCAGATGGACTTTATCACTTGGCATCGCTGTACACGGATAATCATGAGCTAATAACAGAGCTACGAAAATACAGTACGAATCATCGGGTTTGCTTAACGCCGCATAGTGGGGAAGCAGCTAGATTACTTGAGCAAAAAGTAAGTAAGATTGAGTCCAATAGACTGCAAGCTATAAAACAGTGTGCTGCAATGTACGGTGGTAACTGGGTGTTAAAAGGGGCAGGATCATTAGTGTTAGAACAAGAAGAGGGAAAAGAGCAAGTATACGTCTGTGATGTAGGTAATGCTGGCATGGCAACCGCTGGAATGGGTGATGTGCTATCTGGGGTGACTGCTGGACTATTGGCACAGCAAGATTTATCAGCAGAGGCGCGTAGCTTACATCAAGCGGTTCTTATACATGGGTTTGCAGGAGATGTATTAGTCAATCAAGCGAATAGCGACACCAATACATTGCTAGTGGGGCAACGAGGGCTACAAGCTCAGGATATGCCAGCAGCCATTCGTCACGTCATGCAGCTTATGATAGTTTGATCTGTACTTTTATTAGGTCTAGCTAGGTAGAAGGGTTAGAGCAATACTGAGTAATCGCTTGCTGTACGCGCTCACGCTTAAGCTCAATCTCACGACCATCTAAGTATTGACGTTTGCCGTTAGCATCCATCTCATAGATACGGCCGCCTACATTTAGGTTGGTCAAATTATTACGCAATGATTGGCAGCGCTGAGCATTAGCCTGAGCTTCTTGTTCTTTAATACGTGCTTCAAGTGCTGCTACTCGTTGTTCTTCTGCAGTTTGAGCATTGCTGCTCTGGTTAGGATCTGTTTTTCCTGCATTGTTCTGTCTGCCGTCACTACGAAACTCAATCAGTTCGATATTTTTACCGACTTGCGGCGCATGTTGGCTATATTTTACTTCACCATGTGCCCCAATAGATTTATAAACTTGAATAGCCTGACTGGCATTCATGGACAGCATTAGCATACACGCAGTACTCATCAACAGTTTGGCAGCGGTATTTATCTTAGACGCATATGCCATAGTAGCAATCCTCTTATTTAATAAAAATCAAATGTATATGGGTGTAAATATAACACTTGAACGTTTTATTGGTAGTAATAATGTATCGACTATCGATTCTAGCAAATAATACTTATCAATGTATATTATTTAATAACTAATAGTTTGGGATAGGCTTTAGAAGTTTTTCTTGACAATAACTCGTAAACCATCGAATATAATAGCAGTTGATTGGTCAGTGAGCGGCTTTTACGATGTTGCCGTGGCACTTGAGAAAGAGAACTACAAGTTACTTATCGGTAGCTTACGCAGTTTTATTTCCTTTGTGATAATGATATAGCAAGTATAGTGGCATAACGACCACTATTGATAGCGATACATTGTCTCCGGACTTATCTGTCTACAATGACTAAGATAAACTTATTATTTGAAATGTGCCAAATGTGTTTTTAGCAGTTGTATCAAAAGCGATATAGTATGCTGTTAAGAGATTTCTCCAAAGCCTATTGTAAGATCTAAAGATCTTATAATTTAGCATTGGCTATGAAGTTTTTTTGCTTGTGTATATCGATGCATCTGTACAAATAAAGTCACAATAATAAAGTCACAATAGATACTTGCTAGTATCGAATCTCAATAATAAGCGTCTTCTTTTATAGATGCACTCGCATCTTGTCACTGTATATCGATAAACATCCATCACAAAGCTGACCTAAAATACACTGCTATGTTTGATTATTATTGTCCTATGAGACAGTGTTAATTAAACCCATTAGGCAGATATTCTTGATATGGACAAGAATTAGCGATCATTCAGTCAGTAAAAGTAATGATAATAAGTAATTATTTTTGCTCATAGAATCACGCAAATTCTCGCCGCAAAAAAAGGTGATGACAGTGACGCAAACCACGCAAAGTCCGAACATGACGGGACATACCCAAACGGGTAATGCCGCCAAAAATTTTGAACAAAAGCAACAACGTCTTGCAGAAGGTAGTGCACAGCCTGTGATGCTATCGGGCGCTGAAATGCTGGTGCAAGCACTGACTGACGAAGGTGTCGAATACATCTTTGGCTATCCAGGTGGCGCGGTCTTACACATTTATGATGCGCTGTTTCAGCAAGAAGCAATTGAGCATATCTTGGTACGCCATGAGCAGGCAGCCGGTCATATGGCAGATGCGTATTCACGAGTAAGCGGCAATACGGGTGTTGTATTAGCAACTTCAGGCCCTGGCGCTACCAATACTGTGACAGCTATCGCAACTGCCTTTATGGACTCGGTACCGATGGTCGTGATTTCAGGTCAGGTACCAAGTAGCCTAATCGGTGAAGATGCTTTCCAAGAAACAGATATGGTTGGTGTATCTCGTCCTATCGTCAAGCATAGTTTTCAGGTACGCCATGCTAGCGAAATTCCTACGATTGTAAAAAAGGCATTTTATATTGCTCAGACTGGTCGCCCAGGCCCTGTTGTCATTGATGTGCCAAAAGACATGACTGCACCTAGCGAAAAATTCGCTTACGAATATCCAGAAGAAGTGTTTATACGCTCTTATCAGCCGTCACTCAAAGGTCATAGTGGTCAAATCAAAAAAGCCATTGAAACACTATTAGCAGCGCAGCGTCCTGTTGTATATGCAGGTGGCGGTGTGATTTGGAGCAATGCGCACGAAGAGTTAACAGATCTTGCTCATCGTCTAAATTTACCTGTGACCAATACTTTGATGGGTCTGGGTACTTTCCCAGGCTCAGATGAGCAGTTCTTGGGTATGCTAGGCATGCATGGCACGTACGAAGCCAATATGAGCATGCATCATGCTGATGTTATTTTGGCGGTCGGTGCACGTTTTGATGATCGCGTGACCAATAACGTTAAAAAATTCTGCCCGAACGCGACCATTATTCATATTGATATCGACCCTGCTTCTATTTCGAAAACGATTCTTGCGCATATACCTATCGTAGGTGATGTGAAATCTGTCTTAACTGATATGCTAGATATCGTAGGTCAAGACAAACAGCTAGAGCAGCATGCATTGCAAGACTGGTGGTCACAGATCAATGAATGGCGTAAGCGTCATGGTTTGCGTTATGACACCAGCACAGATAACGGCATCAAGCCACAAAGCGCAGTACAGGCATTATGTAAAGTCACTGATGGCAAGGCTATCATTACCAGTGATGTAGGACAGCATCAGATGTTTGCGGCGCTTTACTATACCTATGATGAACCGCGTCAATGGTTGAACTCAGGCGGTCTAGGCACAATGGGTGTTGGCCTGCCATATGCGATGGCTGCCAAACTTGCTAACCCTGAGCGCGATGTGGTTTGTATTACAGGTGAAGGCTCTATTCAGATGAATATCCAAGAGCTATCGACTTGCCTGCAATACAATTTACCAGTCAAAATCTTGAACCTAAACAATGCACAGCTAGGTATGGTGAAGCAGTGGCAAGATATGTTGTATGAAGGTCGTCATGCTCAGTCTTATATGAACTCATTACCAGATTTTGTCAAATTGGCTGAAAGCTATGGTCATGTCGGTATCAAGATTACTGATCCTGCGACCATGGAAGCACAATTGGCTGAAGCAATGGCTATGAAAGACAAATTGGTATTTATCGATATTTACGTCGATCGTAATGAGCATGTATATCCAATGCAGATCGCTGGACAGGCCATGCGTGATATGTGGTTAACAAAAGGGGAGCGTACCTAATGCAACAACAACATCTGATTTCGGTATTGATGGAAAACGAAGCGGGTTCGTTGTCGCGGTTAGTCGGCTTGTTCTCACAACGTGGCTATAATATCGAAACATTGAACGTCGCGCCTACTGATGACCCAAGTATTTCACGTCTGACGGTTACGACTATTACGTCACCTGAAAGAATTGAGCAAATCACCAAACAATTGCATAAGTTGATTGAAGTGGTTAAAGTGCTTAATCTGACAGAGAACGTACACGTTGAGCGTGAATTGATGCTCATTAAAGTCCGTGCAACAGGCGGTGTTCGTGAAGAGATCAAACGTAGCGCAGATATTTTCCGTGCACAAATCGTTGACGTAAATTCAAGTTTATATACGATTCAAATTGTGGGCGACAAAGCCAAACTTGATGGTTTTATCGATGTGATTGGCCGTGAGCGTATTATGGAAGTGGTTCGCTCGGGTGTTATCGGTATTGCCCGCGGTGAAAAAACCCTAAGTATTTAATTGTTTATCAAAACCAGTTTCAAGCAATATTTATTTATCTAATCAACAAAGCGCTTATTTTAGTCAGTACTTTATAAAATTGACTACAACATAAGCGTTTACTATCCATGGCAAGCCATGATTGAGAACAAGGACTCTATTTATGAACGTTTATTATGACAAAGATTGTGATTTATCTATTATCCAAGGTAAAAAAGTTGCCATTATCGGTTACGGTTCACAAGGCCATGCACACGCGCTAAACCTACAAGATTCAGACGTCGATGTAACTGTTGGTCTACGTGCAAACTCGGGCTCGTGGAAAAAAGCTGAAAATGCTGGCCTAAAAGTTGCTGAAGTAGAAGAAGCGGTAAAAGCTGCTGACGTTATCATGATTTTGACGCCTGATGAGTTCCAAAAAGAGCTTTACAATGATGTAATCGAGCCAAACATCAAAGAAGGCGCTACGTTAGCTTTTGCTCATGGTTTCGCGATTCATTATAACCAAGTGGTACCACGTGGCGATCTTGATGTCATCATGGTTGCCCCAAAAGCACCAGGTCATACTGTACGTTCAGAGTTTACTAAAGGCGGCGGTATCCCTGATCTTATCGCTATCTATCAAGATGCGTCTGGTCAAGCCAAACAGCTAGCATTATCGTATGCCGCTGGTGTTGGTGGTGGTCGCTCAGGTATCATCGAAACCACATTTAAAGATGAGACTGAGACAGATCTATTCGGTGAGCAAGCCGTACTTTGTGGTGGCGCAGTAGAACTGGTTAAAATGGGTTTTGAGACGTTGACAGAAGCGGGTTATGCACCAGAAATGGCTTATTTCGAATGCCTACATGAACTAAAGCTAATCGTTGACTTGATGTATGAAGGCGGTATTGCTGACATGAACTATTCAATCAGTAACAATGCTGAGTACGGTGAATACGTTACAGGTCCTGAAGTTATCAACGAGCAATCACGTGAAGCGATGCGTAATGCACTAAAACGCATCCAGTCTGGTGAATACGCGAAGATGTTCATCTCTGAAGGTGCAACCAACTATCCATCAATGACTGCGCGTCGTCGTAACAACGCTGAGCATCAAATCGAGACTACTGGTGCCAAATTACGTGGCATGATGCCATGGATCGGTGGTAACAAAATCATCGATAAAGATAAAAACTAAGTTTCATATAGATAAAATTCTTATACAGATAAAAATTTGATTTAGATTAAATAGCCCGTGTTATCACTTGATAGCATGGGTTTTTTTATGAAAAGTATTTGATATATACTTTTCGCTTTGATTTGAATATGGGCTATTGGTTGAAAACCAGTAATCGCTGCCCAATATAAACAGGCACCTTAACATTGGCCAAAGCGCCTTTGTAATCAATATTCATCATTGCTCTAATCCGTTGTTAAGTATTTGAATCGGATGAATGCTTCATTCTCACTTTCTATAGATAATAGGTTGTATGCTGTGCAAATATCTTATTCAGACTGGCTAACGCCGCAATTCGTATATATTACTCTTAGCGCTTTGGTAGCCGTTTTAATTTGGATAGAAGGGGAGATGCTCAAAAATAACGATGGTAAATTGCCCAAATCTAAATTTTTCAAAGCCAGTTCATTGTTAGATACCCTATGGTTCTTCATATCAGTGGTGATTTTATACGTTATTGATTTGACCCCATTAGCTATCACAGTGCCTGCTGCATATGGCATATATACGACTTTTGGTTGGATATATGGTACTAAACTACTGAAGCGCAAAGGCATCCCTGATTCTCCTAAAGATTTGGTCATTCCAACCAAATATATTGCCTATAGTCAGTCATTTTCATTGGTGTTTTTTGCGTTATGTTTACTCGTATTGAGTTCAGCATGGTTACCAACTTCACCATTGCAGTAATTGGTACTCCAACCTATTATCATCTATGTTGACCTGTTTAGTTAGTGATTTATTCTTAGCATAGTAGTATAAGCACCAAATAAAAACTATTTATATCAATAAGATATAAATAAAGTTGCTATCTATATTAGCTTGTAACAATGGTAAGTATTTATTTACAAAAATCAGCAATTTAGACTGTTACTACTATAGAAAACTGTTATAATCAGACTGTACTCGAAATATTTGAGGCAAAAATTCCAAGTTTTCTTTAAGATTATTTAGCATTTTTAGCTACCGCATCTAGCAGAAAATATTAGGGTATATATCAATTAATCGGTGATGACACAAGTCTCGCCAACAGTTAAAGAGTCAGGAAAATTTATGTCAGATAAAGTTGAAGGCACTGTAAAGTGGTTTAATGAAGCTAAAGGTTTTGGTTTTATCGCTCAAGACAACGGCGGACAAGACGTATTCGCTCACTACAGCGCTATCCAAGGTAACGGTTTCAAAACTCTAGCCGAAGGCCAAAAAGTGTCTTTCATCTTAGGTGATGGCAAAAAAGGCCCACAAGCTGAGCAAATCGAAGCTCTTTAATCTCATTCGTTGCTAGGTTGACTGTTTGCCAGTGAGCTTAGTGACAATAAGATTATCAATATGCATTGATTGCTTTGTTTGTTAAAACAATAAAAATACTGTATCGACTTTAAAAAGAAGCAACCTCTTATCAGGTTGCTTTTTTTATGGAACTTTTTTGGTATGACAAAGTATTACTGATGTAAATAGCTATTGATGTTGACGATTACCATCATCAGGTAAGAACGAATAAGAATTCGATAAAGATATAATAGATGGGGTTGTATTATGAAGTGGGAGAGCTGGTTTTCGATTGACTGGCAACAAGTGCTCGGGATTTCTTTATCTGCTATAGGCTTTTACGTAGGGTTGATGCTGTTTACTCGACTGATGGGTTTACGCAGTTTTTCCAAGTTATCAAGCCATGATTTTGCAATGACGGTTGGTATTGGTAGTATATTGGCATCAACTGTATTGTCAGATAAGCCTTCTCTATTTCAAGGGTTGTTTGCTGTTGCGGTGCTATTCTTAATTCAGGGCGTTATTTCAGTTATCAGGCGTAATATAAAACCGTTAAAAGCTTTAATAGACAACCAAGCTATTATCTTAATGGCTCATGGTGATTATTTAGAAGACAACTTAAAAGAGGCCAACCTTAGCATTAGTGATGTTCAGGAAGTGCTACGTAAAAATGGTATCAAAGCAAAAACAGAAATATTTGCAGTGATCATGGAGACGACAGGTGATATGAGTGTCATCAAGAACAATGATGTCGAACCTGACTGGTCTTTGTTTGACGATATACGCGATAGTGAACTGTTGCTTAGGTCTGTTAAAAAATAAGATATTGTGGTTTTTGAACTACTAGTGTTTTTAGTTATTAATTTAAAGAGATAAATAATAACAAAACATTAAATAAGTCTAGCAATGAGAGTGCTATAAAGGTAGAGCATTTAATACTTTTAACAGAAGAAAATCTTATAAAAATACGCTTATAGACTATTTATTATAGAGTGTTGACAAATTTATGACGCATTATTCACGGCGTTGTCTTGACCTTATCTGCCTGCTGACGCAAGATACATAGGTCTGATAATAACGGTTGGCTTAGCTTTAGCAGATTTCATTAGTAAGAGATACAATGCTAATATGCTCTTAGATATTGGCTCATCTTTCTTAGTTAACTATATTCTGTTGATGTAGTAATAACCTTGAGCAGTATTTTGAACGACAATTTGAACCACAATGAACCTTTGGTTCTTAACTGACAATTTTTAACTCATAACATTAATAAACGAGGAACGTATGAAAGCATTAGTAGCGGTCAAGCGTGTCATTGATTATAACGTAAAAGTTCGTGTAAAAGCCGACAACTCTGGCGTTGACTTATCAAACACTAAAATGTCAATCAACCCTTTTGATGAAATCGCAGTAGAAGAAGCAGTTCGTCTAAAAGAAGCTGGCGTCATTGATGAGATCATTGTTGCTTCAATCGGTCCAAAAGAGTCACAAGAGCAGATTCGTGCAGCCCTAGCACTAGGTGCTGACCGTGGCGTATTGGTAGTGAGTGATGAAAAACCGTATCCACTACAAGTTGCCAAAATTCTAAAAAATATTGCTGAAACCGAAAGCACTGATATTATCTTGCTAGGTAAACAAGCAATCGACGATGACAATAACCAAACTGGTCAGATGCTAGCGGCATTGATGGGTATCGGTCAGGGTACGTTTGCATCAGAAGTGAAAGTTGAAGGCGATAAAGTAAACGTAACGCGTGAAATCGATGGCGGCTTACAAACAGTTGCACTTGATTTGCCAGCAGTTATCACAACTGATCTACGTTTGAATGAGCCACGTTATGCTAAATTGCCTAACATCATGAAAGCGAAGAAAAAGCCACTTGATGAGAAAACGCCAGCAGATTTCGGTGTTGATATGACCTCTAAGCAAGAAATTATTAAAGTCGTGCCACCTGCTGACCGTAAAGCTGGTATTACAGTAGGTTCAGTTGATGAGTTGGTCGATAAGCTAAGAAACGAAGCAAAAGTCATTTAATGTTTTGATGCTTCGCTACGGCATATCCTGTACAAGGCTATGAATTTGAATGCTTTATTTCATATTAAACGATAGTTGTTCAAATAGCTTTGTACACAAACAACCGCATGAATAGATAATACGAATATATAAAGGACTAAAACCATGGCAATTTTGGTATATGCAGAACATGACAATGCCAGTCTAAAAAAGGCAACTTTAAACACTATCGCTGCTGCTAAGCAAATGGGTGATGATATCCATGTGTTGGTTGCTGGTAGTGGTAGCCAAGCTGTTGCTGATGAAGCGGCAAAAGCTGAAGGCGTGACTAAGGTACTATTGGCTGACAATGCTGCTTATGAGCATCAACTGGCAGGTAACGTGGCGCTATTGGTTGCCGATATTGCTGGTGATTACAGCCATATCCTAGCGGCTGCTACCACGACTGGTAAAAACTTTATGCCACGTGTTGCTGCGTTGCTTGATGTAAGCATGTTGTCTGAAATCTCAGGTGTGGTAGATGCGCAAACGTTTGAGCGTCCTATCTATGCAGGTAATGCGACGGCGACAGTAAAAACAACAGAAGACAAAGTGGTACTAACTGTACGTACTACTGCGTTTGACCCAGTGGCAAGCGAAGGCGGTTCAGCGACTGTTGAAACTATCGACAACGCACAAGAAACTGGCAAAGCTAGCTTCGTTAACGAAGAAATGGCTAAGTCTGATCGTCCAGAATTGACCTCAGCTGGTATCGTTGTTTCTGGTGGTCGTGCACTAGCAAACGGTGAAAACTTCACCAAGTACATTGAGCCATTGGCTGATAAGCTAGGCGCTGCTGTTGGTGCATCACGTGCTGCTGTTGACGCAGGGTATGTACCAAACGATATGCAGGTCGGTCAAACGGGTAAAATCGTTGCACCGCAGTTATATATCGCAGCTGGTATCTCAGGCGCAATTCAGCATTTGGCTGGTATGAAAGATTCTAAAGTCATCGTTGCTATCAACAATGACCCGGAAGCACCTATCGCTAGCGTTGCTGACTACTTCTTAGAAGCTGATTTGTTCGAAGCATTACCTGAGCTTACTAGCAAAGTTTAATATAGTCACAGAACTACTAAACGGCTACGGCGTTACCCTCCTTAGATGTACTACTTGTACAATCTGCAGTCGGCTGCCTTGTATTCGTTTTAGACTTCTTTGACTATATCAGTAGTAGACAGATAATAAAAAACCCACTATTAAAGGATAGTGGGTTTTTTTTATGCTTGATAGATATTGTTTTGATAGCAATTATAAATGGATGCTAAGAGTATTGTCTTTGGCGTAAGGTCTCATACAGACATAAAGACCCTGCAATCGCTACATTTAAGCTCTCTTGCCCGTTTGGCTGCGGTAATGCTATCGGCGTGGCACATTGCATTAAATCGTCGCTAACGCCTTGGCCTTCATGACCCATAATCCAAGCGACAGGCACAGATAAATCGTGATCGTAAATGATAGTATCTGTATGTGAGCTAGTCGCCAAAAGCGGTACCTTTACTTGATCCAAAATATCTTGCGTACTCAAGCCCTCATAGATAGTCAGCGCAAACTGTGCACCCATACCTGCTCGTAGCGTCTTAGGAGACCAAGCTTGAGCGGTCACACTGGTACATAGAATATGGCGGATACCAACGGCTGCTGCTGTGCGTAGTAGCGTACCAACATTCCCACTATCCTGCACGTCGTTCAAGATTAAGCAGTCTTCATCGATCATCGATAGACTAGGCGTTGGGACCTTAATGACGGCCATTATATCGATGCCCGTACCCAAGCTACGAATACTCTCGTAAAGTGCGTCTGATAAAGTAAGGATAGGCGTATAAGTGGGCAGGCGAGCTAATACCTGCTGAACTTCAGGATGGCTACGCGCTGACTCAGACAGTAGTATCTGGGCGAAAGGATAGTCACTACGCAGCGCAGCATCTATCAAATGGACGCCTTCTATGACTGTCTGACCGTTCTTTTTGCGTTGGCGTGCTTGGGACAACAGTGCTTTGACAAGCTTCACTGTTGTGTTCTTATCTGAGGTAATCAGCTCGGTGGGATTTAATACCATAGTGGATCGCTTAGAGAAGAGTAAAGGAATTGTTTAGATAACCAGCACAATATCTATTATTAATTTAGCATTCTGCCGGCTGTTCTTAACAAGTGCGTCAATCAATTATTTTTCAGAATAATTGACGTGTAAGTCTTTCACATAATTGACTTCATTTTTGCTACCGAGTACTACGGGAACGCGCTGATGAATATCAGTCGGTTCGATATCTAGGATACGATTGACAGCGTCTGTCGCACCGCCACCCGCGCGCTCAATCAATAGGCTCATTGGGTTGGCTTCATACATCAAGCGCAGTTTGCCCGCTTTGTGAGCGTATTTGGTATCAAACGGATAAGTGAACAGACCACCTCGACATAAGATGCGATGAACGTCACCAACCATGGCGGCTACCCAACGCGTATTAAAATCGCGTCCACGTACGCCTGTCTCGCCAGCAATCAACTCATCAATGTACTGTTGCATTGGTGCGCGCCAGTAACGATAGTTTGAACTATTGATAGCATACTCGCTAGTATAGGCATCGATTTGAACATTGTCTTCTATCAGCACATAGTCAGACGTCTCTGGATCCAGACTAAACATTACAACTTTATCAGCGATGGTCAGCGCTAGGACAGTAGAGGTGCCATATAGCAGATAACCTGCGGCTAGCTGTTTATTGCCTGCCTGTAGATAGTCGCTGTTTTCACTGGTTTGACCTTGGCGCTCATACGGTAAAACAGAAAAAATCGTACCCACTGCCATATTGATGTCGATATTTGATGAGCCATCCAATGGGTCAAATAACACCAATAGGCTACCATCGTTATTAGCAGGAGTCGCGTCATCTAATTCTTCTGAAGCAACACCAGCACAATGTGCATTTTTTGCCAATGCATCTAGCAGTAAGTCATTGGCCAACACGTCTAGTTTTTTTTGGTCTTCGCCTTGGACGTTTTGATTACCCGCTTCGCCCAAAATGTCTGCTAAAGCGCCTTTTCTGAGCAATTGTGAAATCGTCTTACCGACATCAGTGATAGTAGTAATCACGTCATTGAGTGCAGGGCTAGTGGCATGTTGGTTTAGATAGTCTGCTAAGGTCGTCATAAGGCTTCCTAATAAAGGGTATGGAAAGTAAAAGAATGGATAGGTATTAAAGTAAAGAAGTAGGTGTCATTTAGCACATTTAAAATAGGTAAATGCTTAAATAGCTAATACGGCATCTTTGTCCCGACCACAAAATCGGCTACACTATATCTATTGTTATTCATTTATAGTTTTGTCAGAATTATTCTCTATGAGGATACAGCATGTCTACTCACGCTTTCTGATTGTCTTCTGAGGCTATTTTTTGGTCGAATTTGATTACGGTAAATTGTAGCAAATAAGCGTCAAAATGTCCTTTGTATCTATGCCTATCAGTGATAAATGATCGAACAAAGATGAATAAGTGATTACTATAGACTCATATAAACCCACAATAAAGACTCGCCATTATGTCAAATTCTATCGATAGTAGCGCTACACAACCAGTCTCACCGACTGATTATGCAAAATTTGATCC
>Ga0209295_1000150_pt1 | contig 72436 bp, 85 predicted proteins | sample Porto_5metaG_FD_187428 | JGI IMG/M metagenome (GOLD analysis project Ga0209295, IMG submission 187428) | Marine algal microbial communities from Porto, Portugal - Porto_5 metaG (SPAdes) (version 2) | ecosystem: Host-associated > Algae > Red algae > Unclassified | place: Portugal: Porto...
TATTCCAAAATATTTTATATCTTTATTCATAACAAAATGTTTTTTTTGAAATCAAGGAACGAAGATTCACGATTTCCAATTTATTGAAATATTATAAAATGAGTAAAGGACTAGCTACGCGAGTTTCAACGACTTAAAATCGAGGTCTAAAAGCCTCATAGAACTGTACGAAATCTGGGTAGAAACCGAAGTATGAGGTTCGTGAATACTTTAAAAAACAAATAAGAAAAAATGAACAAAAAGAGAGGGGATTTTCAATGTTGACGAGATCATAGTCTCTGCGTGTATATTAACCTTATTCCTCTCTTTTGTGCTTTCTTATTTATATGTCTTAAATTTAATGTTTTTATTAAAATGCTAACTTAAGCCGTATATAATTTATTGCTAGTTCTAGCCTACTTACGAAAATCCTCGCGGATTTTCTTTGTCGGTAATTATTTACTAAATTAGTTGCTAAATTCACGCAACAAACCATATACAACAACGTTGTAAATAATTTATGAAAACACTTCAATCGACATTTTCCGTACTTTTTATATTATTTGTGAGTACATGCTTCAGCCAAAACTATAAGTTTGATAAAATAGTAAAGAGTAATTTTTCTACTCAATTATTTCCGAATCAAGAATGGACTAACCTATTTAATTCTGAAGATGACTCATATCATATGCAGATATACAACCGTAACGATTCTCTAGTATCTAGAATATTTGATACAAAGAAAAATCAAGTTCATTATTTTCATATCGATAAATCAGATTCTTTAAAATTATATTTTATGGAAACGAAAAATATGACTAGTAATATCACCGAAAATAAATTTGAATTCTCTGAGATAAAAGAAAAAAAAGGAATTAAAGAGATTACTTTTAAAATTCTAAATGGTAAAGACAAGAAAATTGCGAAATATAAGTTCGTAATAAAAGAAACTGACAAAAGTTATTTCTCTGTTTTTAAACTCTCTGCTCTTGAGACACAATTATTCAATAAAATAAAAACACCTATGAATTTTATAGTTTTAGAAGCAAAAGGAACGAATACCAGTGGACGATTTGTCAAATACAGACTAGAATCTATCGAGGATATTAATCTGAATATTAAAATACCGAATTAAAACTATTTACAACACCGTGTATAATTAATTGCTTTATTTCTGCCTACTTGCGAATATTCCTGCGGAATATTCACGGGTTCGTAAATGTTTGCTAATTTAGTTGCTTAACCACGCAACTAACCATACACAATCACGTTAGTGGTAATTGACAAGAAGAATGAAAATAATACGATTAATGGGATACTGGAAAAGTGAATTTGAGGTGAACTTGCCTCATCCTATTAACTTCGTTGATTCTGAATGGAATTCTAATGAAAAAAATAAAATAATTAGGCATCTAAATAAATCACATTTTCTTCCTGGTGTTGCTGCTGGATATAGCTATTGTAGACTTTGTCATAAAAAGGATAATGGATGCCGAGAAAAATCTGACGGACAATTTGTTTGGCCAGAAGGTTTCTTACATTATGTGGAAGAGCATAACGTTAAACCACCTCAAGAATTCATAGATCATTGTACCAACAACCCACAGATTCAAATAATTAATTGGGATCAAGAAATAGAATTCGATAAAAAATGGTGGGATGAACAACGTGGAAGAGAAACTCCTGAGTCCAAATCTTTCATAGATCCTTATGAGCACACATATCCTAAATTTTATAGTATGAAACTCAAGAATTTCGATAAAGATAAATTCAAATTAGAATATCGGAAATTCCTAAAAGATGTTGCTAATATTTTAGACACCACAGCTATTAAGATGCATCGCAAATTAACGAATGGAAATAAAGAACTAATTATTACGGAAAATGATGCAAAAAATATTAAAGGAATTAGCAACAGAAATCTTTTTTTGGATATTAAAACAACCATTAACACTATATATAGCAAATAGGGCGATTAGTGTTTAATCAAAAGGTTATTGCCTATTTGCAAAGTCGCCAAATCTTTTGATTTGGTATTAAAAGAGAAAAATTAAAACAAAATAAAAAGATTTGGCTTGTGGCTAAACCGATAATAATCGCTTGTTTTCTGCCCAACTTGCCATATATTTAACGTTAGCAATAATTAAAACCAAATAAATTCTATGAAGTATTTTTTCACTGTATTATTAATAACTTTAATGACAAGTTGTAAAAAGGAATATGACTTTTGGAGCATTTCTAAATTCAATATCGATAAAACAGCCTTAAGTGAAGGAGAAGAAATAAAACTTCTTTATACAAGTAGTGGGACAGACGAAAATTTGGAAAAAGAATATTATATACACTTAGTGACCGTTTCTCTTAAAAGTAAGGATACTGTAAATATTTTGACGACATCAAAAGATTTCTTGAACGAAAATTCTGGAAAGGAAACCTTCAACTATTATAAAGAAAATAGCCTATTTTCAAAAATAACTCAAAGTGTATTAAATGGAGAAAAAATAAAACATCTAGATGACTTAAAAGATGTAGATAACAATAAAATAACTAAAGTAGCCCGAGACATTGAGTATGACTATATCGCAGATAATAATTTTCCGACTGTAATAGGAATGATTGGTAAAACGAGAAAAAACTAAACTATTGCTAACAAAGTACTGTAGTTAAAATCAAGTAAAAACGTATTAATTGTTTAATAAAAAACTTCTATAATTATTATCATAACTTAATCCTGATTTTGCTATTGCTAAAGCTTGTTTTAATAGTGTATTACAAACCGCTATTAATGCTAGTTTTTTACTCTTCCCTTTGGCTACTAATCGATCATAAATTGCTTTGCAAGCATAGTTATATTTACAAGTATTAAAACTGCACATAAATAATAAATTTCTAAGCTTTTAATTCCCTATTTACTAATTTTAGGACGTCCTTTTACACTACTCCCACTTTGACGGATCACTGGTGTTAACCCAGCGTAACTACATAATGTATTGTCAAAAAATAGGTAGACTAAAATTAAACAATTAATTACGGTCACTTATTAAAACACAAAATAATCACTAGCAAAAAATACGTAGTTATACGTATTGTACTTGCAAACGCATTATTGTAATTTAGCTTTTAATTATAAAAAATACAACTATAATAAAATGACACTTATTTGATAGGTACTAACAAAAATGGTCATAACGGGAAATACAACCCCAAAAACAACTATATTAGTTGTTATATAACCAGTTGTACAACATTTCCCAAAATGCAAAATGACACCTGAAATAGCCAAAAATATCGGAATTAAGAAAGCACTTCAATCTGCGACGATTGGAATGTTAATTGCGTTTCTGATTATGATGTTACTTGCTGGTGGCAGTTTTCAATGGATGGTTGAATGGAATTACTGGGTAAATATTATTATCGGAATTGGAATTTTTTACGGACTTGCATATTTGTTCGGAAAAAATGCTGGATATGAAATCTTGATAAAGAAAAAAGACTCTGACAAAGTCGGAGCGAAATACGGATTTCTGACTTTGATAATAACCGCTTTTCTTGTTGGATGGATTGGATTTATGCAAGAGGGAATGGAACCTTATGATACTTTTTGGGACTCTTTCGAGGATTATATTTTTAAACCATTTTTCTGGATAACAATTATTGGATTTTTACCTGCGATTTTAGTCGGAATCTTATTTGGAAAGTGGATTAAGAAAAGTAAATAAAAAACGTTGTACAACAAAGTACTGTGGTAAAAAACAAGTAAAAACTCATTAATTTTTCAATAAAACACTTCTATAATTATTATCATAAGTTAGTCCTGATTTTGCTATTGCAAAAGCTTGTTTTAATAGTGTATTACAAACCGCTATTAATGCTATTTTTTTGCTCTTCCCTTTGGCTACTAATCGATCATAAATTGCTTTGCAAGCATAGTTATATTTACAAGCATTAAAACTGCACCTAAATAATAAATTTCGAAGCTTTTAATTCCCTATTTTACTAATTCTAGGACGTCCTTTTACACTACTCCCACTTTGACGGATTACTGGTGTTAACCCAGCGTAACTACATAATGTGTTGTCCAAAAATAGGTAGACTAAAATTAAACAATTAATTACGGTCACTTATTAAAACACAAAATAATCACTAGCTAAAAAATACGTAGTTATACGTATTGTACTTGCAAACGCATTATTGTAATTTAGCTTTTAATTATAAAAAATACAACTATAATAAAATGACACTTATTTGATAGGTACTAACAAAAATTGTCATAACGGGAAATACAACCCCAAAAACAACTATATTAGTTGTTATATAACCTGTTAGCAACAATTAAAAAATGTTTAACTTACAAATCAGACATATAGATAAACTACAAGAAAAGGACTTTGATGACACAACCTTTTCAGGAGCTATCGAATCAATATATGGAAACGATGATATACTAATTATTAATTGGAATAATATAGAAGTTTCAGCATCAATAAAATGGGATTTGAGCGATTCTTGGTTTGATATAAAAAAGATGATTAAAGATTTGGAATCAAATAAAAAAGAATTTGGAATGCAATGGCCTTCACAATCGTTTTTTGTTTACTGGACTTTCAATGAAATTGACCATTTAACTTGGGAAATAAAAACTGATTGGGATTTCAAAACTAACAAAGCAATTGAAGTTTCTAAAAAAATATTTCTCGAAGAGTGGAAAAAAACAATTAAGAAAATAGAAACAGACTTAATTAATCAAGGATATAGTTTACAAGCCATGAGCTTCCATTGATAAAAACAACTAACAAAACCTGAATTAAAAAAATGTAACCTTTTCACTAAACAAAACACTGAATAATTTACTCAATTGTTGAATTTTACTTTTGAAGAATTTTTGCCTATTAAAAATAAAACACTCAATTACAAAATCTCACTCAAACTGAATTAATTTCTGATCTGATTAATTGCGGAATGGCAAACTTTGTGCTGAAAAAAACTCAAATGGAATTAAATTGCGTGCGAAAGAAGGTAACCGAAATATAACTGTAGCTAACCACGTATAAAAATAATTGCTTATTTTAGTCTAATTAAAAGATAGTTTCGTTTGGCTACTGCTGATTTTCCTGCGGAAAATATGCCTCGCTTAAAACACAACTATTCTTATACAAACACGTTAGCAAACATTTGAAATGAACATTACGTCAAGAAAAATAATTGGAGAAAATGGTAAAGTGCGAGAGTATATTATCAATGAATTTAATAGTAATGGACTAAAAGAAAAAACTGATTTTTTCGAGGAAAATGGAGACTTAAGATATTCAGTAAGATTTGAATATGACTCGAAAGGGAATTGCATTTCTGAACGCCAATTCGATTCTGAAAATAATTTTGTTGGCTCAATCGAATGGAAATTTGATGAAAAAAATCGTGAAATTGAACAAATTGAAAAGTCGGATGATGGAGAAATTTGGGAATGGTATGAAAAACAGTTTCCTGAAGAAAATATTATAATTTATCTATCGAAAAACAAAGACGGAATTATTGAACATAAAACTATCTCAAATAAACTTTCGGGAATAGAAGAAAGATTTGATTCAAATGGAGATTTATATGCAAAAGTAATAACTGAATTTGATAAAAATAATCGAATTGTAAACCGCAAAACATTTGACATAAAAGGAAAAGTTACACAAGAAGATATTTACGATTATATTGGAAAAACTGAAAAATGGACTTTATTCGTTGATGGTAAATTCACGAAAACGGAAGAGAGAACAAAAGATAATAATGGAAATGACATAATGTATGTAAGAAAAGATGATTCTGGAAAATCGACTGAATATGTAAAATGGACTTATGACAATTTTGGAAATGCAATAAAAGTTGAAAACGGAATCGAATTAAACAAACCGACAAACATTTCGGAAGTAAAAATTGAGTATCGGAAAGAAAAAAACGTTTGCTAACAACGTGTAAAATTAATTGCTAGTTCTAGCCTACTTACGAATATTCCTGCGGAATATTCTATTCGGTTTTTATTTGCTAAATTAGTTGCTTACACACGCAACGTATCATATACAAAACCGTTGGCAACAATTAAGAGCAACAAAACTAAAAATTTAATAAATGGAAAAAATTTGGATAATATTAATTGCAATATCACTTTTTTTAATAGTCACTTTTCTTTATTGGAAACTGACAAATGGCTATGCTGAAAAAGAATATGGAAAGAAAATGTTCAAACAATGGGGAACAAGAACTTTTTATTGGACTGGAGCATTATTCTTTAGTGGTGGAATTACAGTATTTCTGATTTATCTATTAAAATGGGGAAATGTTTTGACTTTTTAGAACTATAAAAACCCAAACTGAATTGGAACTTTAGAAAGTTTCGGAATTGCTAACTCTAACGAAATTAAAATATTTTGCGGAACATAACGCTGACCGAATTTAAACTGACGAAAAATAACTGTTGCCAACAAAGTACTGTAGTTAAAAACAAGTAAAAACGCATTAATTTTTCAATAAAACACTTCTATAATTATTATCATAAGTTAATCCTGATTTTGCTATTGCAAAAGCCTGTTTTAATAGTGTATTACAAACCGCTATTAATGCTAATTTTTTGCTCTTCCCTTTGGCTATTAATCGATCATAAATTGCTTTGCAAGCATAGTTATATTTACAAGTATTAAAACTGCACATAAATAATAAATTTTGAAGCTTTTAATTCCCTATTTTACTAATTCTAGGACGTCCTTTTACACTACTCCCACTTTGACGGATCACTGGTGTTAAACCTGCGTAACTACATAATGTGTTGTCCAAAAATAGGTAGACTAAAATTAAACAATTAATTACGGTCACTTTTTAAAACACAAAATAATCACTAGCTAAAAAATACGTAGTTATACGTATTGTACTTGCAAACGCATTATTGTAATTTAGCTTTTAATTATAAAAAATACAACTATAATAAAACGACACTTATTTGATAGGTACTAACAAAAATTATCATAACGAGAAATACAACCCCAAAAACAACTATATTAGTTGTTATATAACCAGTTAGCAATAATAAAAGACAACCTTTATGAATAAACTGATTTTTATAATTATAATTTTATCTACCTATCTGTCATTTGGACAAAAGTCCGATTCACTTTCTTTGAAAATTGATTACGGAGTAAAATCAGAAGAATTTCAAGATTATCTTTTAATGAAATATATCGACTTTTATAAAGTTAAAGCGTCCGATAAAAACCTAAAGGATAAATCATTTACTATAATCTCAAAAGAATATTGGAATAAAAATCTAACTAGAATAGATACGATAATAAATCTATCTAATACTGCGAGAAAAATAACTACTGATTCCCTTAAATTTAACATTATAACTGAAAAGATTAATAAAGATAGTCTGCAAATTTATTTTAGTTTTAAAGGACTATTCAGTACGACAAGAAAGTTTAAGACAACAGAAGCGAATAATTACTCTGCAAGAGATTTATCGAATGGAATAGAAACAAAATTTGAATATGGAAATAGTTTTCCCTTAATTGTTTATAGTTTACCATACAAAGACCCTAAATATCCTGGATATTTGTTTTATTGCGAATTAAGCCGAGAAGGTATTCCACCTGAACAATGGGGAGAAAAATTCAATCTCGAACATTATATAATATTTGAAATGAAATTTGAATAATTACTATTGCCAACAAAGTACTGTAGCTAAAAACAAGTAAAATCTCATTAATTTTTAATAAAACACTTCTATAATTATTATCATAAGTTAATCCTGATTTTACTATTGCAAAAGCCTGTTTTAATAGTGTATTACAAACCGCTATTAATGCTATTTTTTCGCTCTTCCCTTTGGCTACTAATCGATCATAAATTGCTTTGCAAGCATAGTTATATTTGCAGGCATTAAAACTGCACATAAATAATAAATTTCAAAGCTTTTAATTCCCTATTTTACTAATTCTAGGACGTCCTTTTACACTACTCCCACTTTGACGGATCACTGGTGTTAACCCAGCGTAACTAAATAATGTATTGTCAAAAAATAGGTAGACTAAAATTAAACAATTAATTACGGTCACTTATTAAAACACAAAATAATCACTAGCAAAAAATACGTAGTTATACGTATTGTACTTGCAAACGCATTATTGTAATTTAGCTTTTAATTATAAAAAATACAACTATAATAAAATGACACTTATTTGATAGGTACTAACAAAAATGGTCATAACGGGAAATACAACCCCAATAACAACTATATTAGTTGTCATATAACTAGTTAGCCACCATTTGACCAAAAATGAAACTATTCAATTTTAATAAGAAAATTATACAAGGTTATGTTTATGCTTCGAAAGAAGAAAATGAACTATTCAATGGAGCTAAAATTGGAGATTTAGTTGTCAAAAAAGATAAAGAACCACCATATATTGTAGTTGACCATACTCTTGACACAAAAATAATAACTCAATGGCCTGGGAATCTATTTAAAGTAGAAGTTCTAAATCCATCTAAAGAAAAAGACATAAATAAAGGATTAGTAAAAGATGTTTGGTATACGAGAACATTAGGAGTTAAAATTCTTGATGAAGTTAAAATCGCTGAATTATTTGGAGAAAACGGACAAAAAATCGAGCAAATAATTGACCTTACTAGGAATATCACGGAAGAAAAAGTTTTAGCACTCTCAAAGTATGGCGAAATAGAAAATAGAGAATTATTTACCAAAGCTTGGCGGAATTGGATTTTGTTGCATAATAAAAATCATCCTTATCTGAATGATGAACATTATAATACAATCAGTCTTTCACCTAAAAATGAAAGGTACAGTTCACCTATAAAAGAAGGACTTTCAATTATTTCGTCCCAATTTGACATTAGAGCTAAAGAACTAGTTGGAGAAACCGCTTTTGGAGTAGACGAAGAAGGAGAGTTATATCTTCAACCTATTTGGGCAAATTCAGTTGAAAAAATACTTCACGCTGGAATGTCATACGCATCAGATGAAATATTATCGGAAGTTGAAAGACAAAATTTGCGAAAACCTTTTAACGAAGTGTTTGAGCTGAATAAAAAAAACGGTGGCTAACAATGTGTATAATTCATTGCTAGTTATAGCCTACTTACCAAAATCCTCGCGGACTTTCTATTCGGTTTTTATTTGCTAACTTTAGTGCTTTAACACGCAACGAAATCATACACTAGACCGTTGTGCATAATTTGAGAAGCACAATCTTTAATTTAGATTTCACACTAAATCATACTAATTTAGAATGAGCAATAAAACCATTACGATTGAAAATTTTGAAGAACTCATTACTAAAATGAAAGCAATGGAATTTTCTGTTGAGTGGAGAGTTACTTCTGATATTGGTCCAGATTGGATAGGTAGTTATAGAACAATAGATTTTTATTTAAATGATTACACCTTGAATGAAACAAATTTTTGTAAAAAATTAAAGAATAAGTTAATTGAGTCAATACCAATCCCTAATGAAAGTAAATACCACGTAATAACTGGAGATGGAGATATAACTTTAAAAGAGAAACAACTCGAAATATATTATGATTGGGAAGCAACAATCCCTTACGATAATCCAAGTGAGTCTAAAGAAGGAAAAATATTATTCTATCCCTGAACAGAGTATCTAAATAAAAACTATACACAACAAAGTACTATAGTTAAAAACAAGTAAAAACGCATTAATTTTTCAATAAAACACTTCTATAATTATTATCATAAGTTAATCCTGATTTTACTATTGCAAAAGCCTGTTTTAATAGTGTATTACAAACAGCTATTAATGCTATTTTTTTGCTCTTCACTTTGGCTACTAATCGATCATATATTGCTTTGCAAGCATAGTTATATTTGCAGGCATTAAAACTGCACATAAATAATAAATTTCAAAGCTTTCAATTCCCTATTTTACTAATTCTAGGACGTCCTTTTACACTACTCCCACTTTGACGGATTACTGGTGTTAACCCAGCGTAACTACATAATGTGTTGTCCAAAAATAGGTAGACTAAAATTAAACAATTAATTACGGTCACTTATTAAAACACAAAATAATCACTAGCTAAAAAATACGTAGTTATACGTATTGTACTTGCAAACGCATTATTGTAATTTAGCTTTTAATTATAAAAAATACAACTATAATAAAATGACACTTATTTGATAGGTACTAACAAAAATTGTCATAACGGGAAATACAACCCCAATAACAACTATATTAGTTGTTATATAACCAGTTGCCATTCATTGCGGAACGCACTCAAAACCTTAAAATGACTGAATTGAAAATAACTACTTTTTTGCCAAATACGAGATTTCTATTTTTATTAATTTCTTCAATTTTGATAATGACGAATTGTACTCACAAAACAAGGTCTGACAAAAAAACTTCCTCAATTATAAAACTTTCTCAAACAGAATATGATTCAATAACTGAACTGAACCATTATTTAGGCACATACCAAATCAAAGCCGTACACCATCTTGGAAAAAACTATAAAAACATTCCGAGCAAGGGTCGGATTAGAATAACTAAAACTGGAATGAGGTTAATAACCGATTTAGACTTGTTGGAAAATTTTGAAGCAGAGCATGACAAAACAAATCTTATAGATATTTCAAAAGGGAAATTTATATTTAAAAGTAAAATAAACGAGCTTACAATGTTAAGTTTTGAAGAAGAAAAAAATATGATTGTATTTTCTAATGGAACTGCAGAAAATAGCTTGACAACCATTTTTGTTTATATAAAAGAAGATTAGTGGACTAATAATCTGACTAAATGTACTAAACGCTAATAAAACAACGAAATAGCAACACAGTATATAAAAAATTGCTAGTTTTAGCAAAACCAATGTTAGTTGTTCGTTTGCTAGCTTCTGATTTTCCTTCGGAAAATCCTCGCATACAAACACGCAACATTTCATATACATAAACGTTACCCGCAAGCAAGACAAAACATAATTTCTAAATGATTTTATATAATCCAGAAAATAACATTTACGGAAACACACTTGAAATTCATTATTGGTTTGAGGATAAAACTCATACAATGAATGCTGTTGTTCAGAATAGGTGTGAATATGAAATTTTAGGAATTATCAAGGAAGTTTCGACTCTTTTAGGAGCTGAAATAACAATCGAAACTGAACCTTTTGGTGAAGGAGGTCTTAAAAAATGGTTGAAAGTTGTAAAAAAAGGAGAAAAGAAAAATGCTACCGTAACAAGTGCGGTAATAATAAGCTTGGTTACTGTTCTTTTAACAACTCCGATTGCTAAAATATCTGAAAAAATAATAGACAAACTATTTGAAGACACTGAACTTAATGAATTGCAAAAAGAGAAACTACGACTTGAAATAAAAGAACTTCAGGATAAATCCAAAAATGACATCGAAACTATTGATTTCAATAATGTCATAAAAAAGAAAAAATCTAACTTTTATGAAAGCTTAGATAAATACCCTAAAGTCAAAAAAGTTTCCTATCGTATTTCAGACGAGGAAAAAGTCAATTCAACAAAAGATGTTTTCATTGAAAGAGTAAAATTTAAGAGTTACATTCTAACTTCTGATGACCTTGAACCTATTAATATAGAAAATGCTATTATAGAAATCATATCACCAGTATTAAAAAAAGGGAATTATAAATGGACTGGATATTTTAATGGTGAACCTATTCCATTTTATATGAAATCTAATGAGTTTAAAACATTAGTACAAACTGGGAATATTGAATTTAAAAATGGATCATCAATCAATTGTCATTTAATAATACACAAGAAAATTGACAACGAAGGAATTGAAAAAATAGTTAAATACGAAGTTATTAGAGTAAATGAGTATTTCGAAAAAGATAAACCAATTGAGACGAAAGAAGGACGAAACTATCGCAAAAAGAAAGAAGCAGATGAAAAGCAATACGATTTATTCAATGACAAAGAAAAAAAATAGCCAGCTGGTAACACGGTGTATAAAACATAGCTAATAAGTGCTAAACCTAAAGTTTGTGTATATTTATAAAGTCCGCCAAATTTTTAATTTGGCTTTTTAAAAGAGAAAAATTAAAAACAAAATATAAAAATTCGGCTCTGTGTTTATCCGAAAACTTAGTGTCTTTTTGCACGCTACGTTCCATACACAAGTCCGTCGTGTTTAATTTAAGAAAATGAATAGTTCAGAAAGTTTTTTAAACTCATATAATAAGATTGATAATCATCTAAAAAAGTCTGAAAACTATGATTCATATGTTACTTTTAGTCAAAAGGTAAAAAACAGCAAAAATAAAGTAGTTCAAAGATTTAAAGATGAACTTATTTCTTTTGGAGAATTAAGAAATGCCATTGTTCATAATCCAAGAATTGGAGACAAGGCAATTGCTGAACCACACGAGAATACTGTTTTTCGGATTGCCGAACTCTATGAAAAAATCAGTAATCCAAAAAAAGTAATACCTGAATTTCAATTTGAGGTATTGGGCGCAAAAAAAGAAGACTTTATCAACCATATTCTAATCGAAATGAAAAAGAACTCTTTTTCTCAATTTCCAATATTTGATGAAAATGGAAATGTATTTGAGTTAATTAATAACAATACTATTTCTCGATGGCTGTCATCTCAATTAGAAGAAGATGGAACTATAATTATTGATAATGTTAAGATTATAGATTTGATACCCGAAATTGAATTTAAAAGTAATTATAAATTTGTTGCTCGAAACACATCTATTTATGAAGCTTATGATTTATTTATAAGTCAAATCAATTATAAACAGAGAAATTTAGATGTTTTATTTATAACTCATTCAGGACGAACTGACGAAAAGCTTTTGGGTTTAATAACAATTGAGGATATTGCGAATTTGGTATAAATGAATGAACACAACAACTAGAATAATATAAAATGAATTGGATAGTTATTTTTAACAGGTTATTTGAGATTATTAATAATCAAAACAATGAAGCATATTATGGTGGGACTAGATTTCTAAATGCCATACGTGAAGTCAATTATGGCACACCTACTTATACAAATCTCATTGAACAAAGACGAGAGGAAGGGAAAAGTACTAGTAGAAGAGATTACTATTATGACTTATTAATTGAACAACCAGAAGATGAAAGAGTTCAAATAGTAAATAGTATTTTAGATTCTGTTGAACATATCGAAACAGAAAAAACAGAAATACTACGAGCGATTGTAAACCCTGCACAAACTGTAGTTGGACCACAAGCTGTTATACCTGCTGATTTGTGGAACGCAGAAAGACTAACGGAATATTTAGAAAATTTAGATACTTCAATTAATGAAGAAAATTATGAATACACTTTAACATTGGCATATACTTGTTTAGAGGGTTTTTATAAATCGTTTATTAGAGAAAAAATTCTTGCTCAAGCACATTTGAATGACTTAACACAAATGGCTGTTCAAATTAGAAACTATATTAGAACGCAATTGGATGCGAATGGAATTGCATATCCGGAACAAACAGTAATTTTGATTTCTACAGTAACAAACGCTGTCTGTAATGCTCGAAATAATTTCAGCGATTCTCACAGCGGAAATAGAGCCGAAAAATGGCTTGCGATTTATTTACGTGACAATGTAAATGCAATCGTTAAAATGATTTTGAATTTTGTATAAAAAAACTAAACAAAACAAAGTACTGTAGTTAAAAACAAGTAAAAACGCATTAATTTTTCAATAAAACACTTCTGTAATTATTATCATAACTTAATCCTGATTTTACTATTACAAAAGCTTGTTTTAATAGTGTATTACAAACCGCTATTAATACTAATGTTTTCCGCTTTCCTTTTGCTACTTATCAATAGTATATTGCTTTACAAGCATAGTTATATTTACAGGCATTAAAACTGCACCTAAATAATAAATTTCAAAGCTTTTAATTCCCTATTTTACTAATTAGGGCAAGTCCTCTAAAAACATTTCAAAACCTTAAGACCAACACTATCTTTAGCATTTAAAGCATACAAAGCACCATCAACCATTTGGTAAAACCGCACACCAAGCACTAAAAGCCTAGTTCCAATCACAGTAGGCAAAGTATCAGGCGTTAAAGTCAAAGTAGATCCAGCATAACTGCCATCCATAACTACAGGAGCTGCCATATGTAAAGCATAATCTAAACGCTCAAAATCAAAATCTAAAACACCATAAGTCAGTGCAATATGTGTGGCACCATCCACAAAACCAACCTGATCAATATTAAAATCAGTAAAAGTCAAAGCGTAATCACTATCAGACACACCATACTCAAAAGGCAATACCTGTGGCACATCGCACGCTGGTGTATAATTAAACTGTTCTAATAATTGCAAACCTTCCGCCTGCCCTACACCATTAACTACCGTTCGCATACCACGTGCATTAGTAGTATCTAAGGTCTTTAAACGCGTAAATAAGCCCATCAAACGACTATGAAAATGCGGAAACGTGTACCCCTTATAAAACGGAACCAAAGCTAATCTAAACGCTTTATTCACTGCAGAACAATGCCCAAACTCATTAGCATTTTCACGCACACGCTGCATACTGGCCTTACTTTTAATAGCCTTTTTAGTAAAACCACCACCTGCTTTTCTGGCAATAGGCTTCCCGTGTAAATAATAAAAATTAACACCATTTATCGTCCCTACTAAGGGTATAATTCCTGTCTGTTTTGCCATATCCTCAAATTTTATATTAAACTCCTATAATACAGTAATATACAAAATATTTTAATAAGAGTTATAGCGTGGTTATAGCATGCTTATAAAGTGCTTATAACATGGTTATAGCGTACTTTAAAGTAGTCATTAAGCACTAAGCGTAATAGTCAACTTAATAATACAAGTGTAAAACGTTAAGCCAACTAGATTAGATTGTTTCATTTTTGGCTGCATGTTAATAGTAAAGCCAAATATTAACAGATCAATAAATGTTTACTAACTTAGTTGCCAAACCACTTAATTAACCATTAACAAACACTTTAAATTAATAGACAAAAGAATGAAAGTTTTAAATTCAGATTACTTTAATGCACCAATTTCAGAAACACCCTTAGTATTAAATAACGAAACTGCTGCTTGTTCTTTCTGTAAAAAAAACACCTCACATAGACTTGAATTAGATGACTCTATTCAAATAATACATAAAGAAACTGACGTAATTAAAACTGTTTGCTTAGATTGTTTAAAGAACAAAAAATACGGTTTTGAACATCAAGTTGAAGGTGGATATTTAACTAAAAATGGAATCATTACTGAATCCGAAAAGTATAATTACTTAAAAAATAGTGATGAGTATTCTACTGTGCTTAAACCAAAAGAAGATCAACTTTTAGCTATTGATAAATCAAAAATAGCCAATCTGATTCATACACCTCCATTTAACGCATATCAAGGCGCTATATGGCTAATTCATTGTAACGATTTTATGAAATTTATCGGAACATGGCAACATGATCATTTTGTAAAACAGGCGCCTAATGGCAACGCCAAGGAATATTTTAATGAAATTGTAGACAATTGGAATGGAGACGATTTTTATGATAAGCAATTGGGTCCTAATAAATCTGAATATGCCGAATCTGTTTTTTACGCATTTGAATGTTTACACTGCAACCAAAAAAGAGGGTATGTAGAATAACAATTAGCGTATAAAATTAAATGTATCTAAAATAATATATTATACTTTTACTACAAATACTGCTTCATGCCTAGGCGGTAAAAAAGTTTTGACAGCACTATTTAAAAACCTAATAAAAACTGCCAAAAAAATTAAACCCAATGATTTTAGCTTTTATATTACTTATAATTTTTATTGAAAAATGTACTGTAATAAATATAATGTCACCAACAGTCTTTAAAAAAAGTAAATACAACAATTACAATTATATACATCAAGGAGTAGCTAATAATAATTCAGAAATTGTAAGAGTTTCAGACAGCCCATACAACGCAATCATGTATAATGAAGAAGAAAATTATTTCATTATCTACGGAGATGAAAAAATACGTAAAATAAACAGTAAAGGTATTCAGGAGTTTTCAATAGTAAGAAATGATAATGTAAGTTATGCTAATTCTGGCACATATGTTTTTACAGAAAATATGGTCTATGATTTATCTGATAAATTAATAACAAAAACTAAAATAAAAAAAGTAATACAAGCTTCCGGAGAGCAATTAAAGCTTAACGAATTTTTAAAATTACTAAGTAGTTATTACCAAAAAGCTAATACAGTAATATATGCTAACGTTGAAACCTTTGGTGCTAAAAATCATAAAGTATATTTCAAAATAGATCATGATTGGATAGGCATATATATTTCAAAAATAGAATCTAACAGAATAAATTTTCATCCCTCAGGAGAAATACTAAAAACATTCCCAGAAAAACGCCAACACTTATTATTTCTTAAAAACCCTGTAAATAATGTATATTCATCACGTTCCGCAGGTAATGAAACATTCTCTTCTGTATCTAATGATTTAATATTAACAAAAGAGGAAGAAATAGAATATCCTAATAACAAAAACATAAAAGTTGCTTTTTATCAAAAAGAAAAAACTCTGGGAGTAATAGCATATACAGGTATACCGACTTCTTTTAGAGGAACAGCCTATTTTAACTTAAAAATAAATAAAGAAGAATATAATTTTAAAGAAATGGGTACTAACAACATTGGTTTTTTTAATAAGGTCAAACATGATATATCATATTACGTAGTGCCTAATAAATTTAGAAAAAAAACACAAGTCAGTTTTTTAAAAGTTTTCCCTCCTTCAAGTATTCATGACACAGGTAGTAAAGGTACATATGTTGTAAGACCAATAAATATTAAAAACTAAAATTATAACGGTCAGAAGTTAACAATTAACAACAACATAAAGTTTTCATGTTAACTACAAAAATCAGTGTTTAACTGCTAAGTCTTAATAATTATAAACTTAAAATTTAACTAAGCTACAATTCGTAATTTAGTGCTTAGATATTGCCCTACATACCTCATAGTAGTTTAGCTTTTATAAGTTTACACAAAAAAATATAATTGTTTTTAAATAACAAAAACAAACCTACTAGACATAAAATAACAACATTATTTTTGTGTCATTCTAAACACATTTAAAAATTATAATTTAAAACTCAGGCAACTAATTACCAAATAATTGCGTCTATATAAATAAATGGTGTAATCAGTAATTCAAATAGATTACTCAAAACCTTTAAACATTTAATTTAAATAGTCTACCAATGAAAAAAGTTTTAAAAGTATTGCTAATAGTGTTATTGTTTAATGCCTGTAAAAACAACCAACAACAAACCCATAACGGTTTACCCATTGTTAAAGCAACTAAACAAAATATAGATTATAAAATAGACGATACTTGGAGCTTTGGTAGATGGGGTATTGCACCTCAGGTTACACACGACACCTTACCTGTTATTTGCTACAAACAAAATCAAGAGTTCACATTCAAAACGGACATAGACAGTATATCATTCAACATCAAACCCAATACAACTAAAAGTTTTTATGTGGTATTAAACGATAGTTTATATGCACATACTATTATTAAAGGCGTACCATTTAAGGCCAACCAGATAACGCATGATACTACAAACAAATCAAATATTATAATTAATTACAGTACAGACGCTAATAGTTACTTAAAGGCTTTAAAAAATGAATATCCGCTTGATTTTATTAATAACAATAAGTCAGAAAAACAAACTGTTTTAGAAACTTTAAACTGGACCAATAGTCGCTGGAAACATAATGGTAATAATACACCTAAACAACAGGATGCTATTTCTATTTTAAACGAAGCTAAACAAGGTGGAGAATTCCCTTGCTTTGCATACGCAATAGTGCTTAAAGACCAATTAAATGCCAATGGTTACAAAGCCAGAACAGTATATTTAAAAACCGAAGATGCAGCATACAGAAAAGGGTCTCCTGGACATGTAGCTACCGAAGTGTTTTTAAAAGATAGTAATAAATGGGCTTTTATTGATGGACAGTTTAATGTGATGCCAACCATAAACGGTACACCTTTAAATGCTGTCCAGTTTCAAAATGCAATAAACAATAACTATCAGGATTTGGTTTTAGAAAGTCTAGGAAAAGAAGTAATAACAAAAAGAAATTATATAGCCTTTGTTTACGACTACTTATTTTATTTAGACACAACTTTAAATAATAGTTATTCTAAAAACGAAAGCTATACAATAAACGGAAAAAAGTCGTTAATGCTAGTACCACTTGCAGCACAAAATCTAACTAAAATTGACTTTTGGAAAATGGATGTAGACTATTGCCTATACACCAACGCCATACAAGACTTTTATGCTAAACCAATCAGTCAATAAAATAAACAATTTATAAAACAGCAATTGACACGCATTTTACATAAAAAAGGAACTACAAAACAAAAAAGTATACAAGTTTAGAAAATCTGTATAAAGGCTTTGTCTACCTCCAAATTACCTTTGTCTTATAAATTTAAAAGATAAACACAATGGAGAAAAATCAGTTCGGAAAACAAGGATGGACACCAGATAGAATTAGTAGTTTAAAAGGCAAAACGTATGTAATAACAGGTACTACAAGCGGTACAGGTTTTGAAGCAGCTAAAATATTATTATCAAAAGGCGCTAAAGTAATAATGCTTAACCGTAATAATAATAAAGCCCAAAACACTATTGATACATTAAAACAACAACTTGGTAATACTATTCATGTTTCTAATATCCAAATGGATTTGGCTAAGCTAGCGTCTGTTAAAAAAGCAGCTGCAGTGGTTAATCAAACCATACCTCATATTGATGCATTAATCTGTAATGCGGCAATTGCTCAAGTCCCTAAACAAACCCTTACTGTTGATGGTTTTGAAAGCCAATTGGGTGTAAACCATTATGGTAATTTTTTATTACAAGGTTTACTTTTTCCGCTAATTGAAAAATCAAATGGACGTATCGTTACTGTAGGTAGCGAAGGTTATAAAATGGGAATAAAAACCATTAAATTTAATGACATAAACTGGAATAAAGACTATAACCCTAACACAGTGTACAGTCAAAGTAAATTGGCTCAAATAATGTCTGTGTATCAGCTACAAGATAAACTTAAAAAGGCTGGTAAAACAAACGTAAAAGTGTATGCTTGTCATCCTGGTGCCTCCAGAACATCTTTAATTAAAACTAGTGGTAGCCTAATGACTAGGTTTATTTGGCAAATAATGAAATTATCTCCTTTTGTCCAATCTGCAAAAAAAGGGGCTTATCCAGAACTAATGTGTGCAACAGAATCTAACCTGGATCAAAAAGGATATTATGGACCTACAGGAAGAAATTACTGGACTGGACCTGTTGGAGCCTGTAAACTACAACCTCATGCCAAAGACAAAACTGTAATGGAAAAACTTTGGGAAGTGTCAGAACAAGCAGTAAACTTTAACTGGAAGATATAAACCTTAATAAAGCCATAAAAAATATATCATTATGAAACCTATTAAACACCTAAGCATAGTACTAGTCTTGTTAATGGCTTGTAATACTTTTTCTCAAAACAGAAATTGGACAGAAAAAACCTTAAAAGACGGAAAAACGACTGTAAAATATGAACTAGTAAAGGAAGATCAAGGGACTCACTTTTATTACATAGCTCAAACAACTGTAAACACGACTTTAGACAAATTAGATACTTATTTTTCTAATACAGATAATCATAAACTATTTTTAGAAAGAACACCCATTACTAAACAAATAGAAAAAATATCTAACAACCAATGGCTAGCCTATTATTATTTTAATGCACCTTGGCCACTTTCTGACAGCGATTTAGTCATTAAAATCACCCGTTTTAAAGAAAACAACAAACTTAAATTTATTGCTACAGCTACAAGTAGTGATTACAAAGCAAAGGAGGTTGAAAGAATGAAAACGTATAAAGTTATTTACCAATTCGAAAAAATCGATGATACAACAACTAAAATTACTTACAATGCAGATTACATACCAATTGGGTCTATTCCTAACTTTTTAATAAAAACATGGTTTCCAGAAGGACCTGCTAATATTGTTATTAATTTAGGAGCTACAAAACAAAAATAATGGTCTAATTAAAAATCACTAATTTTAAACAACATCTTAAGTATTTTAAAAGTAATACCACTTTAAAAATGAAACACTTTAAAACACTATCCGCGTATTTAGACTATCTAAAACTCCCTAGTCCAGAGCATCCTATGCTTAGTATATTTACATCCAAAGGAGACGGTTTTTTACCGTGTCCCAAAGACAGCTCTCCTCCTATCACTACAGATTGTTATTCCATTAGTTTAAAAAAATTCGTGAAAGGTGATCTAAATTATGGACGTACTAAATACGATTTCACAAATGGAGCTTTAATTTTTATAGCTCCAAAACAAGTACTGCAATGGGATAATAGTGTTGTATTTAAACAAAAAGGCTTTTCTATTAATGTACACGAAGATTTTTTTAAAGGAACAGAATTAGCTCATCAAATAAAAAAATACGGATTCTTTGCGTATTCCGCTAACGAAGCATTGCACCTCTCTCCTAAAGAAGAAAGACAAATCGAAGCTTTAGTTAAAAATATTGAAATAGAATACCAAAATAACCAAGATGAATTTAGTAAAGACATCATTATCTCGCAATTAAGTACACTTTTAAAATATGCTAATCGGTTTTACGAAAGACAGTTTTTAAACAGAAAAGAATTATCCAATAGCTTATTAGAACAATTTAACAAACAACTAACTGACTATTTCGAATCAGGACTTTTACATGAAAACGGTATACCTAGTATAGCAGAAATAGCAACTAAAATGTCAGTATCTAAACGCTATTTAAGTGATACACTTAAAATGGAAACAGGTAAAACTACAACCGAACATTTGCAGTTATATTTAATAGACCAAGCTAAGAATAGTTTATTAAAACCTAACAAAAGCATCGCTGAAGTGGCTTATGAGTTAGGCTTCGAGTATCCTCAGTATTTTTCAAGAGTATTTAAAAAGAAAGAAGGTATTAGTCCAACCAAATACCGAGAATTATATAAAATGAATGAATAACATGGATATTTTAAAAACAGCAACAGATTGGGCTAAAGCCGAACTTTTTTCAACACCTTTTTTTGTACTATTTGGACTTCTATTTTTAGCTGCAAGTATTGGCTTTTGGCAATTAGGAAAAACAGATATAGCAAGAGCATATATTATACCTACACTAGTAGCAGGACTTTTATTAACAGTCATTGGATTAGGTTTATTTTTTACAAACAAATCAAGAATCTCAGCATTTAAAACCGCCTACAATACAAATGCTTCAGCGTTTGTAAAATCAGAAATAACACGTACTGAAAGTACTTTAAAAGAATACCAAACAGTAGTCTTTAAAGTCATTCCTATAATCATTATAGTAGCTGCAATAGTAATCATATGTCTTAGTAGTCCAACGTGGCGTGCAATTAGTATGACAACCATAGCAATGCTTATAGTAATTTTATTAATTGATGGTATCGCATACGCAAGAATAGACAACTACAATAAACAATTACTAATTGTAAATAAAAAAAATGCGCTACACTTAGTAAAGTAGATTAAATCACTTTAATTAATCCTTATACAAATTAGGCAAACTAATCTTAAATCTTACAGCTATCAATCTAACCGTAATTACAACAGCTCCTGCTATAATAAATACAAAATTAGAGGCTATAGGCAGTTTTATAACCAAAAAATAGGTTACGCCTCCTAGTATACAAGCTGTTGCATAGACTTCTTTCCTAAAAATAACAGGTATCTCATTACATAAAATATCTCTTATAACACCTCCAAAACAAGCGCTCATAGTACCTAAAAATACACATATAATGGGATGTAATTCTGCCGAAATCCCTTTTTCAACTCCAACAACAGTATATAAACCAATACCTATAGTATCAAATAACAACAAAGAGGTTCTTAGATAATCTATTTTAGTTCTAAAGATAACAGCAAATATTGTAGATAAAATAACAACATAAATAAAGGTCATATCCTTCATCCAACTTACTGGAGTTTCGCCAATTAAAACATCTCTTAAAGTTCCTCCTCCTACAGCGGTTACAAAAGCAATAATTAATATCCCAAAAGCATCCATACGCTTGTTTAATGCAACCAAAACACCCGAAATGGCAAAAGCAATAGTCCCTAAAATATCAAGTATATAAAACATGTTTTAAAAAAAGGTAAAATTAGTTTTTATAATGTAAACTAAAAACTTAAAGGTTGGTTTTATCCATATTATTTTCATTCTAAAAACTATAACAAACACGACTTAAACCCTCAAAATAAACACATTAACTTAATAGTTTTAATATTCTACTTTTTTAGTCTATATTGGCTTTGCTATTAATCAATATTCAAAAAGAAATGAAACGATTAGTTTTTATACTAACTGTTAGTCTTGTGCTATGCCTTACAGCTAACCTTAATGCGCAAGATATCTATTCTCCATGGACCGTAAGCTTAAGTACCCACGCCATAAATAACCCTGTGCTTTCAGCGCCTAATAACCTAGGACGTTACAAAACCTGGAACTGGGAAGCTGCTGGTTTTAAAGGTGCTATTTCAAGACATATAACGGGTAAACTCTCTGCAGAAGGATCAATAACCTTAACAGGAATCAAACAAAACTATAAAGATATTGGGCAAAAATTCACCTTAATAGGGGTTGATGGATTACTAAAATATAATGTATCCAATAGTTTTACAGTTAATCCTTACATTACTTTAGGAGCTGGTATAACTTGGGTAGACACACTAGATAGTACAATCTCAGCAAATGCAGGGATAGGTTTAAATGTGTGGCTAACTCATAATTTTGGTATTACAGGGCAATCAATATATAAGCATGCTTTAGACGATTATGGAATTAGTTATTTTCAGCATTCTATTGGACTTATTTTTAAATTTGGAGGATCAGATAACGACAACGATGGTATCGTTAATAAAGAAGATAACTGTCCCAACGTATTTGGCCTAGTCAGTCTTAATGGTTGCCCAGATTCTGACAACGATGGTATTACAGATAAAGACGATAATTGTCCAGAATCTCCTGGAACATTAAATGGTTGTCCTGACCAAGATAATGATGGTGTTGCAGATATTTACGACAATTGTCCTGACCGTATTGGAGATAAAAATAATAAAGGCTGTCCTTTACCTGATAATGATGGAGATGGTGTGCCTAATAAATATGATAAATGCCCTAAAGTAAAAGGGATAATTAATAATGCAGGTTGTCCTGAAGTAAAAAAAGAACCTCAAATAGCCACAATTATTAATAAACCTGTTTTAATTTATTTTGAATTAAGCAAAGCTGAAATTACTACAGACGGTAAAAAGACTTTAGACAAAGTCGCTGAGTATATTAAAAATTCTAATTTTAGTTCTTACGAAATTTCAGGTCACACAGACAACACCTCATCCTCTGTAACTAATTTAAAATTATCCTTAAAACGTGCTAATACTGTTAGAGCTTACCTGGTTAATAAAGGTATTGATATTAAACTATTAAAAACTAAGGGGTTTGGAGAAGAGTTTCCTATTGATAAAACCAACACAGAAGCAGGAAAACAAAAAAATAGACGTGTAGAAATCATCCCTTTACAATAAAAATACAGTTCAGGTATGTAATAGTACAGTTCAGTAAGTTGTTTTATTATACAAGTAGTAAATGTTGCAAATTTGAAGTGTTAACCAATTAAAACAACACATTATGAAAACGACAACATCTTTTAACCAAACAAAAACAATATTATTAAACGTTATTTTATTTTTTGCACTAAGCCTATCAACAATAGCTCAAACAGAACAAAATAATGAAACTGGACAAACCATAACAGTAACAGTTAACAATGTTAAAAACAATACAGGACAAGTTATATTTGGATTGCATAACAATCAAACTTGGATGAAAACCCAAGGCATACAAAATACCTCAACTAAAATTGAAAACAATATAGCAACGGTTACTTTTAAAAACGTAAAACCTGGCACATATGCAGTTATGGTACTACATGATGAAAACATCAATAACCGTATGGATTTTAAAAACGGTATGCCTTTAGAAAACTACGGAATGACCAATAACCCATTAAGCTATGGACCACCACAATACAGTGATGCTAAGTTTGAAGTCACTAATCAAGATTTGGACTTTAAGGTCAGATTTTAAATAAAAAAAAAGAGCAACAATTGTTGCTCTTTTTTTTTAACTATAGTTGTAGTTTATAAACTTTTACCTAACCACGCATTCATCATCCATACTGTTTTTTCTTGCTCAGAAATAAAGTCACTCATCATAGAGCTTGTCCCTTCATCATTAGCATCTCCAGCAGCATTTAAAATGTCACGTTCTAATTTTAATAACTCTGTTAACGAAGTTACAATTAAAGCAACAGCGTTGTCATCTACAGATATGTTGTGACCAACTGGTACTTTTGCCAACTTAACGTAATCCTCAAATGTATGCAAAGGTGTTTCCCCTAGAGTTAATACACGCTCTGCAATTTCATCCACTTTCATATTAGCGTCATTGTATAACTCTTCAAATTTTACATGTAAATCAAAAAAGTTTTTCCCTTTAATATTCCAATGGATTCCTCTTAAATTTTGGTAATAAATCTGAAAATTAGCCAATAACTGATTCAATTGTCCTGCTAATTCTTTGGTCTTTTGGGTATCTAATCCTAATGTATTTAAAGTCATAATATTTGTGTTTTGATTGTTATTCAAATTTACGATTAAATAATCAAGATATTCAATAAGTTTTATTGATAGATGTTATATTTTTATAACCTAAATTTATATCCATGACGATTACTCAATTATCATATGTTTTGGCTGTAGCCGAACACCAAAATTTTACTAAAGCTGCTCAAAAATGTTTTGTAACACAACCAACATTAAGCATGCAAATTCAAAAACTAGAAGATCAATTAGATATTTTAATTTTTGACAGAAGTAAAAAACCAATTGAGCTAACCGAAGTTGGAAAAAAAATAGTGACTCAAGCTAGAAATATTGTAAATGAATCCTACAGAATACAAGATATTGTAGATCAAGAAAAAGGATTTATTGGTGGCGAATTTAAATTAGGTATCATTCCAACAATTATGCCTACTCTTTTACCAATGTTTTTAAACAACTTTGTCAAAAAATACCCAAAAGTTAAACTTAAAATTGAAGAATTAACTACAGAAGAAATTATTGCACGTATCAATGATGGGCACTTAGATGCTGCCATTGCTGCAACACCTTTAGAAAACGAAACAATTAAAGAGCGTGTTTTATATTTTGAACCTTTTGTAGCTTACGTACCAAATAATCACAGATTAAGAGATAACAAAAAATTAAATATTACCGATTTAGATATTGACGATATGCTGTTGCTTGAAGATGGTCATTGCTTTAGAGAAGGTGTTATTAACCTTTGTAAAGCATTTAAAAACCATACAGATGATAAGTTTCAGTTAGAAAGCGGAAGTATTGAAACACTAATTAAATTATCTAATGAAGGTTTAGGTATGACATTACTACCTTATTTACACACTTTAGACATAAACGAAAAATCTAAAGCAAACTTACATTATTTTACAGAGCCTTCTCCAGCTAGAGAAGTCAGTCTAATCTATCATAAAAGCGAGCTTAAAATGCAAATCATTGAAGCTTTACAAGATGTAATCTCTGGAGTTATTAGAGGTGCAATTGCGTTTCAAAACGTACAAATTGTAAGTCCTATTTCCAAAAAATAAACATACTGTAAGTAATAAAAAAGGCGACTAAATGGTCGCCTTTTTTTATTACTACTATAATGCAAAATTGACATACAAAGACAATCGTTGTTTGGACTGTACATTATCATCAAATAAGTTTTGACTTACTGGTAAGGTGTAACTGGCTCCAAAAATAAATTTTTCGATAGCCAACTCTGTACCAATAGACGCATTTAGGATGCTACCATCGGTGTCTTTTAACGTTTCTCCGTATTGTGTAATAGTATCATATCGATCTCCTGATAATCCAACAAATGGCATAATATTCATTTTTTCTTTAGGTATAGCAGTAAAAAAGTTAACTGCATAACTAAACTGATCTCCAAATTGGTAATCATTCTTGTTTTCTCCTTTTAGGTAATAACTTAATAAAGTGTTGACACCAAAGGTATCACTACCATAATTATATCCTACCGAAAATATACCATCTACACTTCCTGTTCCCACTTGAAAACCAGGATTAATATTATCTGTTAAACGTTGTTCAAATTCGCCTGTTGGTAGCTTAACACCTAAACCAAACTGTAAACTGTGTCCTGAAGCTATTTTTTCGCCTGAAAAATTAATAACAGTTTCATCTTGTTTTTTATAAAACACATGTTTGTACCAACCTATAATATTAGCATCTCCTATTCCGTTTAAGTTTTCTTTTATATTATTAAAATCTCTAGTAAGATCCTGATAAGGTAAACTAGCAGTAACATAAAACGAATCGTTAATTGGTATTTGAGCCCAAACTTGATACGTATTAAAGGTTTCTTTACTTAATGGCGAATCTTCAAAAATTCCATTTCTTGATTCAAAATTTTGATAAATATAACGTACTCCAACAAAGTTAGCATTGCTTAGCGTCCCAAACCCAAAGCTTCCGCTACTGGTAGAACATCCACAAAGATCACACAACACTTGTAATGGTTGATGTGTTGTACAGGGACTTTTCAAGCTATGTGCTTCCGCTTTAGCGAAACCTAAAAACAGCACAATTAGTAGTATTTGTTTAAAATTCGGCAAAACGTTCATCTTCTAAAAATTGAGTATCGGTTAATGTTTTTAAAAAGGCTATTAAGCTTTCTTTTTCGTAGTCCGATAATGTAATTCCGTAAGTTCCGTCAGGTCTTAATAACTCTGGATCTACGTTACCATTATCTACTGCATTTGTATCATAAAAATTTAAAACAGCGTCTAGTGTAGAGAAACGTCCATCATGCATGTACGGATAAGACACCTCAACGTTACGCAAACTTGGGACTCTAAACTTATATAAATCATCAGGATTTTCTAACACGTTGTAACGTCCTTTATCATCTAATTGTGGGTTTACAGGTAAACCATTATTTCTAAAAGTTTGATCTGTAAACAAATCTGTTGCGTGACAAGTACTACATTTATTCTGGAAGGTATTGAGTCCATCTAATTCTGTTGCGGTTAATGTTACATCATCTTCTTCTCTTACATATTTATCGTATTTTGAGTTGGAAGATACCATCATTAACATAAACTGAGATAATGCTTTTAGCATGTTTTCAGAGTTAACTTCACCATCATCAAAGGCTATCCCAAATTGTTCTTGATAATAACTATCGGCTTGTAATTTGCTAATAACATTACTTAATGTTTCATTCATTTCTACCTCACTAGTTAGCGGTATTATTGGCTGTAAATCTAGATGTGTAGAGGCTCCATCCCACATAAACGAGGTTTGGTAGGCTAAATTTTGGATGGGTTGTGCGTTTCTTAAACCAACAGCTCCATTTACACCATGACTTAATGTGTGTCCATGATGTGTAAATGCAAATGCTTGCTCATGACAAAATGCACAAGGTATTGCTCCGTTAGATGATAGTTTACCATCGTAAAATAACGTTTTACCTAACTCAAATCCTGCGTCTGTAATTGGATTATTATCTAAATTGTAGGCTAAGTCCGGAAAATTAGTCGGCAATTCCATTTGTAAGGGTATTGGCACATACTTTTCTTGTGATGAGTTATCAGAACAGGAAAAAAAAGTAACCAACCCTAAAATTAAAAGGCTTACTTTTTTCATTTTTATAAAATTTAATACACCATTATAAAATTTACAATGGTGTATTATTATTAGTTTTAATCGTTGTGTACGTGGTGTACTTCAAACATTGAAGAGATATTTGTAGCAATAATACCTGTAGTAAGCTCGTCGGTATGCACTTGATTATATCCATCTGCAAAATTTACTGATACAGTACCATCAAATACCTTAGCAATATCTGCTTTTATGTGTACTTCTGGAGATTTATCTGTTCTTACCAAAACAGTATTAGGAAAATCTAAAGTTACTTCTTTATAATTATCTAAAGAGGTACCTACACTTCCCATGTGTATGTTTAATGGCTCATCAATAACAGTACTAGTTGTGTAAGTTCCGTCTAATCTAATAAACTTATAACCAGTAGCCCAACTCCACATCATACCTTTTTCGTCTGCTAAGTCTAAAAAATCACCTTGCCCTTCTGCTCCTAACGCAAAACGTTCTTGATCTATACCTACACCAAAGGTTACAGACACGTAATCTGCTGCATCTACATTATCTAAAGTGATGTAAATTTCTCCTGCATTATTACCATCTTCTTCATCAACAATAAATACGTTATCTTCAGTTGGATACATAAATACATCTCCATTACTATCTGTAAATCTTACATTACTGATAATATATTTTACATTCTCTAGCTTAAAAGATTCTGAATTTGATTTATTATAAGACGTAGAGAATAAAAAATCTTGATCTCCTACTCCATTATCATATTTTAATGTTAATGATCCTGTTTGTCCTGATAAATCTTCAGTTGATGTTGCGTCATCGTCTGATGAACATGCTGATATTACTGCACACGCTAATAGTGCAAATGTGTATTTTAATAATTTCATTTGTATAATTTTTATTTTAAATAGTAAGTTATTAAGCCTTATTAGGCTTAGGTCGATAAATAAAAATTAAGCAATTGGAGGTTTAAAATGAACATAATCAAAGTCAAAAGAATAACTCTGATTGTAAGCAACGTTTACAAGATTGTCTAAGTCTGTTAACAATACTTGTTGTTGGTCATAATTATAAGTTGTATAAAATACTGGAAAAAAAGACTCTGCTAAAGAGGTTATTCCTTCAGAATTTATGCTATCTGCAGTTGCAGATTGAAGTTGTTTAGCTAAATGACACTTACCGTTACAGGCTAATTTTGGTTTTTCTTTATTAACGCAATAAGTATCTACAATGTAATCTATGTTTAACTGAAAATAAGCCACATAACCAACGTAATACATTGGACGTATAGCAAATGATAAAAACAATAATATTGTAAATAGCTTTTTCAGAAAAATAAAATTTTGGCAAAGTTACATTATTAAGACGTCTTTTTTTAATTAATCTTGTGCATTAACACAAAAAAAGCGACCAAATAGGTCGCTTTTTTTAAATTTTATTTTTTTAAGGGTTTAAATAAATTAAACACTGGTCTAGTTTTGGGTTTTGCTGTACTAAAGACTGTATGTAAACTTTAAGTTCTTCTACCTCATATGGTAAAAGGCGTTCTAGGGCTTTTTGTACTTCTTTGCAAAACAACGTAGTGTCAAAACTAACCTTTTGTAGTACAGTTTTGGTGTACTCAAACATTGCTCTTGCCATAATTAATTATTGGATTTGGTTAAATTAAAGTAGTGTTATACTATAGGCAAACAGTTTAAAAGTTTCGATTAAAGGTAATGAAAAAATATTATTCAAAACTTACTGACTTCAAATTTTAACAGTTAAAACAAAGTTAAAACAGTAAAATCAGAACCTATTATCACCATCTAACAAATCTCCTAAACCTCCTAAAATACTACCTTCGCCTTTACTTTTACCACCACTTGGTACGCTTTGTAAAACACGTCCAGCCAATCTACTAAATGGTAAAGATTGTATATAAACAACACCTGGACCTTCAAGCTTGGCAAAAAACAAACCTTCACCTCCAAAAACAGTGTTTTTAATACCACCAACAAACTCTATATCATAATTTACATCTTGTGTAAATCCAACAATACATCCTGTATCTACTCTTAATGTTTCGCCTGGTTTTAAGACTTTTCTAGCTAAAGTTCCTCCTGCATGTACAAATGTTAATCCATCACCTTCTAATTTTTGCATGATAAAACCTTCACCTCCAAACAATCCACGACCAAGTTTTTTACTAAACTCAACACCTACACTTACACCTTTAGCTGCACATAAAAAAGCATCTTTTTGGCAAATAAATTTACCGTTGTACTCTAACAAATCAATTGCTACAATTTTTCCTGGATAGGGAGAAGCAAAACTAACCTTACGTTTTCCGGTAAGATTGTTGTAAAAAGCAGTCATAAAAAGACTTTCTCCTGTTAAAAGACGTTTTCCAGCACCAAAAACTTTTCCTAAAAAACCTGTATCTTTTTGAGATCCATCACCAAATATAGTTTCCATTTTAATGCCATCGTCCATCATCATAAAGCTACCTGCTTCAGCTATAACGCCTTCTTCTGGATCTAATTCGATTTCTACATATTGCATTTCTTCACCAAAGATTTCAAAATCAATCTCGTGTGCATTTAAGTTATTGTTTGGTATTTGGTCTTTTTGATACATATTATTAAGGGTTTAATTTATTTATATGTTGCAAAGGATTCTGTTTTGTTACAAAATCTATTAGTTTTTAACTTTTATAGACCATTCAAAATTAAAAGTAGATACTACTACTCCATCTTTATTGGTACCTATAGATTGCATCCAAAAGGCTTGACCTTCTCCTGTTTTTATAGCTTCAGCTAAAGCTGCATCTACTTTAGCTCCATCATTACAGACAAACGTAATTTTTCCTGTGGCCTTTTTTGTAAATGTGGCGTTATTACTAGTTACAAGCATGGATACTTTTTTACCAGAATTTTTAATCTTCATAATCATTATAGCTCCAGTTGAAAACTCTGCTGCCATACCTTGAACAGCCCAAAACATAGATTTAAATGGGTTTTGATTAATCCATTTATGTTTTACTGTCGTTATACATTGTGCATCGTTTAATACTTTAGTACGTACACCACACAAGAAAGCAGATGGTAACTTAAACATTGTAAAAGTATTGAGTTTACTAGGAGTCATCTTCATTATATAAAATATTTTTCAGCTAAATTATTGAAAATAATTGAATTACCAACATGTTAAAAAAATGTTAATTTTTAGTACTTTGTATTGCATAATACCTTTTTAAAGATATATATTTGCATAAGAAACTATTATATGCTTTTAAATCATGGTAACTAATCACCACAAAAACATCGCTACTTTTATACATTTATCCACCTTTGCTAGGTTTATATTTCCGTTTGGAAACATTATTGCGCCTTTAGTTTTATGGATAACTAATAAAGAAAAGTCTGATTTTGTAGATACACATGGTAAACAAGCTATTAATTTTCAGTTTAGTATTTTATTATATGTATTAATAATTGGTACATTATGTATCCCTTTTTTTGCTTTTAGCTTATTTAATCATTTAGACATTTTAGACATTTTAGACTTTAATTATTTTAGTGACATTAGCATTAAAATAAACAGTCCGTCGCCATTATTTTATATCTGCGGTACATTTTCACTTTTAGCCATATTAGGATTTATATTAGAAATTGTATTTATTATTAATGCCAGTTTAAAAGCCAAAGATGGAGAGGATTACAACTATCCTTTTACCATTAATTTTATCAAATAACCATCATCATCAATCAATCAAATCATCAAAAAACGAACAGTTAATTATGAAATCAATTACACAATTATGACAGTAACATCATCACATACTTTATTAATATATACTGATGTCTATGATGTAAAATGCATAAGACTTGTAACAAACATTAGAAAAGACTTATGAAAATAGAAAATACTAAAGCACAAATGCGCAAAGGTGTTCTTGAATACTGCATTTTGTCTGTATTAAAAGACGAAGACGCTTATGTTGCCGAAATTTTAGGCACATTAAAAGACGCCAAACTGCTAGTTGTTGAAGGCACAATATATCCTTTATTAACACGACTTAAAAACGCAGGATTACTTAGCTATCGTTGGGAAGAGTCTACTTCTGGACCACCACGTAAATATTATGGATTAACAGAAACAGGTCAACTTTTTTTAAAAGAATTAACCACGACTTGGGACGAATTACAAAACGCAGTTAATATAGTAACATCAATTAAATCAACTAAAAAATGAATAAAACAGTCAACATAAATTTAGCAGGTATCTTTTTTCATATAGATGAAGATGCATACTTAAAATTACAACGCTATCTTGAGGCTATAAAACGTTCATTTACTGACTCTCAAGGTCGTTCTGAAATTATTGCTGATATAGAAATTAGAATAGCAGAATTGTTTTCTGAACGCATGAAAACAGATCGTCAAGTTATTGGAAACAAAGAAGTAGATCAGGTTATTACTATTATGGGACAACCTGAAGATTACCTTGTTGATGACGAGATATTTGAAGACGAACCTAAAACCAAAACCTCTAGATCTAAATCATCCAACAGTAACTCTAAAAAACTATTTAGAGATACTGACAATAGTTATGTTGGTGGTGTAGCCTCTGGATTATCTTACTACTTTAATATTGATGTTGTTTGGATCAGATTAATTTGGGTATTACTAATTTTTGGAGCTGGAACAGGTGTGTTTTTATATATCTTATTATGGATATTTATTCCTGAAGCAACTTCTACTTCTGACAAGATAACCATGACAGGAGAAGAAGTCACGATTACAAACATTGAAAAAAAAATTAGAGACGGATTTGACAGCGTTTCTGAAAACGTAAAAAACATAGACTTTCAGAAACATGCAGACAAGTTTAAAGAAGGTTTTGACCAAGCCTCAGATAGTATATCAGACTCGGTTAAACGTATAGATACCAATAAAATAAAATCTAGTAGCAAATCATTTTTCGGAAGTTTAGGTCAAGTATTTTCATCTGTATTTAAAGTGTTTTCTAAATTTATTGGTGTCGCTCTGGTTGTATCTTGTGTCGCAGGTATTATAGCGCTTTTAATTGGTTTAATTTTCGGAACCTTCTTTGAAGCCGACTTAAGATTTTTTGATACTAATTTTGTAAATGGATATAATACCGAAGCTGGTCCTTTTTGGATGTTTCCGGTATTAATATTTATTGTTAGCGTTATTCCAATTATCTTTTTTATTTACTTAGGATTAAAAATCTTGGTAAATAACCTAAAACCAATGGGTATTGTTGCCAAATATAGCTTAATTGGATTTTGGATATTAGCAGTAATTGGCTTAGCTGTAATTAGCGCTAGACAAGGTTTAAGTTATAAAGAAGAAGCTGCAGTAGTTAAAACAACGCCTTTTACTTCAATTAAAACTAATGACACCTTAGTAGTTAGCATGAATTACAACGATAGTTTTGCTGATCGTTTTAGACGTGATTATGGCTTACAAAAGGCACATGATGATAATGGTAATCCAATAATTTTCTCGCAAGGCATAAGACTAATCGTAAAATCTACTAAAGACAGCGTTGCTAAACTAAGAGTGGATAAATCAGCTAGAGGTACAAATTATAATATAGCAAAAGACAGAGCAAGAAATATACAATATAACTACAGGTTAACTAACAACAATTTAATTTTAAATAATCATTTTACAGTCCCTAACGATGCAATATCAAGAGATCAAGAAGTTGAACTAACATTATTTTTACCTGAAGGAACAATTTTATATGCAGAAGAAAGCACTTACAATTACCACAGAAACAATACACATTATTACAATGATATTTTAAACAACGGAATGGAAGAACACTATTTGTTAGTTAAACGCTCAAAATTGTTATGCCTGGATTGCGATAACCAAAACAATGATGTAAATCAACAACAAATTAACACTAAACCATTAATTAATAAAAACAACAGCAATGATGTTAATGAGCCTGAAAACACAGAAACTATAATTGATAGTGAAGGTACTGAAGTTAGTACCGAAAATATTAATGTAACTATTGACAATAAAAACGGAATTAACATCACACCAAAAGACTAATAATTAATCATCAATCAAAAACCAAACGTTATGATTACTGTAATCGAGTACATAGTAACAACCCTAGTGTCTATATTTTTATGACACACATTTAAAAACCAACCAAAAAAAACCATCTCACTTTTTCCTTAACAAAAAGTTTGGGATGGTTTTTGATTATATTTGTACACAAATAAATTTACAGATAAATGACAAAACGCTTACTTACACTAATTTTTACATTCATAACTATTACAGCTTTTGCTCAAAAAAAGGAAAAAGTAAAAGGTAGTCGTGTATTAACCAAAGTTGCAACCCCTTTACATAGTTTTAAACGCTTAGTTTTAAACGAAGATTTTGAAGTTAACTTAGTTAGATCTGACTCTACTAAAATAGAAATCACTACAGACGAAAACCTGCACGAATACATCAAAATTGTATCTCAAGACAGTACTTTAAGCCTTAAAACTACAGCTAGACTTCAAGAAAAAAGATTAGATATAACTATATATTATAATGATTTTTTAAATACCATCGAGTTAAATGAAGATGCAGAAATCCTTTCTAAAACAAGTTTAAAATTTAAAGATTTAACCTTGACAACCACTTCTAGTTCTGAAGCTTATTTAACTATAGAAAGTGATTTGTTTAAACTAATTAATAATGATAAAGCTAAAGCTGAATTAAATATAACTGCACAATCTGCAACTTTGGAGTTAAACGGAAGCAGTAAAGTCGAAGCTTTAATAAACGCCTCCAAAATTGTTGTAGATATGCTAGAAAGTGCTAATGCAAAAATTGAAGGTGATACTAAAAATTTAATACTTAACATAGATAACTCTTCAGATTTTACAGGAGAAAATCTAACAGCTAAAAACACTAATCTGACTACTGCTAACAGAGCTGAAGTTAGCGTTCAAACAACTTCAGAATTAGTTATTAATGCTTCAGGATCTTCAATTATAGAAACTTTTGGAAGTCCAAAAATTATAATTGAATCTTTTGAAGATAATGCGATCTTAAAAAAGAAATAATTATAATAATACCAATAAAAAAACCGAAGCATTTAGCTTCGGTTTTTTTATGATTAAGTTTTTAAAACTTTAGTTATAATTCGAAGTACTTACTTCAAAGTTAGCATCTTTTGCAGCCAAATAACGCTCTGCATCTAAAGCAGCCATACATCCTGTTCCAGCAGCTGTAATAGCTTGTCTATAAACATGATCTGCAGCATCACCACTTACAAAAACACCATCAACATTAGTTTTTGAAGTTCCTGGTTTAGCATTAATAATGTAACCTGTTTCATCTAAATCTATAAAGCCTTTAAAAATATCTGTATTAGGCTTGTGTCCAATAGCAACAAAAAATCCAGTAGCTGGTATTAAATGTTGATCATTAGTTTGATTATTTTTTACTTGTACACCAGTTACAACTTGACCATCACCAATAACCTCTTCTGTTTCAGTATTAAATAATATCTCAATATTTTCAGTGTTTTTAACACGTTCTACCATAATTTTTGAAGCTCTAAACTCGTCACGACGTACCAACATTGTAACTTTAGAACATAGTTTTGATAGGTAATGAGCCTCTTCACAAGCACTATCTCCTGCTCCAACAATTACAACTTCTTGATTACGATAGAAAAATCCATCACATACTGCACAAGCAGATACTCCACCACCAAGATTTAAATATTTTTGCTCTGAGTCAAGTCCTAAGTATTTAGCACTAGCTCCTGTAGAGATAATTACAGTATCACAGTGTATTTCTTTCTCATCATTGACCCACACTCTATGTACATCTCCAGAAAAATCTACTTTAGTAATCCAACCATTTCTAATATCAGCCTCAAAACGTTCTGCTTGTTTTTGAAGTTCCATCATCATTTCAGGACCAGTAATTCCGTCAGGATATCCAGGGAAATTTTCAACCTCATTGGTTGTTGTTAATTGCCCTCCTGGTTGAGCGCCTTGATATAAAACAGGACTCATATTAGCTCTAGCTGCATAGATTGCTGCTGTATAACCAGCAGGACCAGAACCTATTATTAAGCATTTTACTCTTTCTATTGTGTCTGACATAATTTTATCGTTTTATCTGTTACAAAAGTAGAATTTTTAAAAGAAAACTTACACTACAATTATTAAAAGTTATTATTTAATCATAAACAGTTCTTATACTGTAATTTTTGATTTTTTTTTAAGAAAATTATAATTCAAATATTATAACTTATACCTTAAATACAAACAAAACTAAATCATGGGAATTATAGCCACCAATAACAACAAAACAACTTTTTATTACAACTCTAACAGCAACTTAGACAAACAAACTTTAGCATATGTTACAGATAGCTTGAAAAAGTTATCAACTATAGATTTTTCTAAAACAAAAGTTGCAGATACACAATGGATTGAAATTTGTGATAAATTAAATATATCTGTTGCAGATTTAGTAAACAAACAGCATCCAGATTACACAAATAATTATAATTCTGATAATAATTTAAATAATGAAGATTGGCTTAAAGTAATACAAAAAAGTCCTCAAGTCGTTGCCTTTTCTATATTAGTTATTGGTGATAAATTTTATAAGATTGAAAATCCCTCTGAAGCTAGACAATATCTAGAAGGAAGCTCGAACATTATTGACGATAAAAAACACATATAAGTTTAATATTCGTTTATCGTTTTATATAATCTTGCTAAAAATAAGGCTATAAAAATAAAGAAGCATAACTTAGCTATAATAGCTAAGTTACCTGCAATATGTCCAAATCCCAACACAGCAGATATAAACGCAAATGTTATAAAAAAAATAGTCCAACGCATGTTTAATTATATTTAGTTTTACAAATTTAAAACCTAAAAAAGACTGTATAACAGTGTTTAACACGCATTTACAAAGACTTTAACTGCACTTAACAGTAATATCAAATTTTTAAGAAGTCATTAAGAAAAATATTAATCAAACTGAGGCTGATAAGATTTAAGTAACTGCATCATCACATGTTCCATTTTGGTGAAATTTGCTGTTTTTCTGGCTAATGCTTCCTGCTTAAAGTAATTTACAATTGTGCCATCTTGATAACTACTAATAACAGCTGGATGTATATAATATTTTTTACACACATTACGACTATTACCTAATTGCTGTGCTGCAATGTCTATAGCTTGAATTATATTTTTATTATTTTGTTTTACATTAGAAACATAACCAATAGATTTTAGGGTTTCAAAGCAAATGATACTTGCTGCCCAAGTCCTAAAGTCTTTTGCTGTAAATAAAGTTCCGCTTAAGGTTTTTAAATAATCATTCAACATGGTACTATCCACCTTGTGCTTTTCTCCAAATTCATCATAATACTGAAACAATTCCCAACCAGGTATGTCTTCACATTTATTAACTAAACGAATTAATTTCTTATTTCTTAATGAAATTTTATATTCTTTACCTTTCTTTCCTGTAAATTCAAATAAAATTCTATCCTTATAAGTATTAACATGCTTACTTCTAAGTGTAGTTAAGCCATAAGTCTCATTTCGCTTTGCATACTGAGTATTTCCAACTCTTATATGCGTTTCTTCCATTAACCTTACAATTAAAGCTAAAACTTTAGTTTTAGTCCAAGTGTTTTGATCTAAATCCAAATCCACTTGAGCACGAATATTTGGTAGCTGTTGGCCAAACAAATACATTTTATAAAATTTAGTCTGATTCCTTATTTTATTCCATTTAGGATGGTAGCGGTATTGTTTACGTCTTTTAGCATCTCTTCCAACAACTTGAAGGTGACCATTTTTTAATTCAGAAATCTTAACGTTTTTCCAAGCTGGAGGTATAACTAAGTTATTAATTCTGCTTAGCTCCGTTTTTTCTTTGATAATTTTATTTTTCAGTTTAAAAATAAAATTATCATCCTGTCTTTCTCTTATAATTTTTAAATTGGACGGATTGGTATAAACCAAATCAAATTCTTCTATAACCTGTTCTGGTTGTAAAAGAATTTGATTGTAAATTTGTTTTGTTAAAGCCTTCAATTTGTTAAAATTAAAGGTTATTCACCATGTAATCACTATACTGTTTTGCTAAGCTTTCTTTTTCATTTTCATTAAAAACTTTTCCTGCTAATTGAAAAAAAACATGCTCCTCATCTTCCAAATGATGCTCAACTTTTTCTTTAAGATCTTTAGCTATTTTTAACCATGCAGACGAGCTGTAATCGGTTTCATCTAATTGATTAATCAATTCATCAATTTCATGATGTTCAGCAATACCGTGTCTGGCTTTCTCTTGCATCATATCATTACTAATTAATGGCTTATAAAAATGGCGCTCTTCAGCTTGAGCATGAATTTCTAATTCGTTTTTTAACGATTTGTAGATATCATCTCTTTGGTTACTGTCGCCTTCTGTTTTAACAAGTCTATCAAGTAAGTGACGTTGTGTATCGTGATCTTTTCTAATAGATTCAAATATAGTCATGGTGGTTGTTTTGTGGTTAATTATTTAATAATTCTTTTTAATAGCATCATGGTACTAAATTTAGAAATCATTTTGTATCCAGTTTGTAACCAATTTGGTAGTTGGACTGCTTCTTTAAAGTCCCCTTTAATGCCTTTAAGTTCTTCCCAAGCAATATCTTTTTCAAGACGTAAACGCTTTAAATTAATTTCAATATCTTCTTGTGTTTTATATTGTGCCATAATTTATTCAAAAAAGGTTTTAGATATAGATTGGATGACTTTATTATTTATGTGTTTTCTAGCAACGTATATAATAATTGCAAAAACAATAAAAAATAAACCAACTATTAAAAATCCACCTGAATAACTATCCATTACATTACCTAAGGCAATGGAAGCTGCTATTGCCATAAAAACAAAAGCAATCAAAATTAAACCACCAATTAAAAGTGCTTTTAAAACTAAACTTACAGATGTAGTTAGTTGCTCAAAAACTTTTAATTTGTAGTACTCATGAGATTTTTTAAGATATTCCTCTCCTTTATCTATAGCTTGGTTGGACGAGTCTTGTATCGATTCAAATACAGTCATCTTATTTCTGAAGTTTTTTGTTCTTCAATTTTAATTCTTTCAACTTATTCTCTAAAGTTGTAATAACGTCATCTGCTTTGTAACTTACATCAGATACTATTGATTCTAATTGAGTATCTAACGTATGTTTTTTAGAAGTCAAAGTACTAGTTACTTGATCTTTCATATGTAAAGCACTATCGGTTAGTTTATCCTTGGTAGCAACCGCATCCTCTTTAAGTTTCTTTCTAGTATTGCTTCCTTTATCTGGTGCAAATAAAATTCCAACTGCTGTACCAATTGCTCCTCCTAATAATAATCCTAATGCTGTGTTTGTGTTCTTACTCATTTTTCTTTTTGTTTTTTGGTTAATAAATTTACTCTAAGAGCTCTCTCAAAGTAACTTACTCAAAGATAAAATTTTAACATTAAATAATTCTTAATAAAACTTTAAATAAACTGATAAATCTATGTTAAAACACAAAATTACAAAGCTAAAAATACTGATTATTCATAATTTTAACAAAAACAAAAAGAGATGAAAAAGCAAGTTGAAACCTATAATCCGTATACAGGCGAAAAATTAAAATCTTACAACTTTAATTCAAATTCTGAAGTCAATTCTAAACTTGAAACTGCTAATCAAACATTTAACGATTGGAGTAACAAACCAATAGCACACAGAGTTAAACTTTTAAAGAATTTAGCCAATTTACTTGAAGACAATAAACAAGAGTATGCTAATTTAATGACTGAAGAAATGGGAAAACCTATATCCCAAAGTATAGCTGAAATCGAAAAATGTGCAACCTTATGTGATTTTCATATCGCTAATGCGGAAAACTTTTTAGCAGATCAAATTATTGAAACCGAAGCTTCAGAAAGCTTCATTAGTTACGACCCACTAGGAGCAATTCTAGCCATAATGCCTTGGAATTACCCATTTTGGCAAGTCTTTAGATTTGCTGTTCCAACTTTAACCGCAGGTAATGTTGGGCTTTTAAAACATGCGTCTAATGTAACAGGAACTGCTTTAGCCATTCAAAAACTTTTTACTGATGCTGGATATCCTGAAGGTTGCTTTCAAACCTTAATCATTCAACATGATCAAATGGACAGCTTATTAGAAAACGATACTATAAAAGCTGTAACATTAACTGGTAGCGAAAAAGCAGGTCGAAGCATTGCTGCTTTAGCAGGAAAAAACTTAAAAAAAACAGTCTTAGAGTTAGGAGGAAATAATGCATGCATCGTATTAGATGATGCTAATCTGGATAAATATATAGATACAATGGTAAAAGCACGTATGCAAAATAATGGTCAAAGCTGTATTGCTGCAAAAAGGTTTATTGTAACTAAAAATATTTATGACATATTCTTAACAACGTTTACTAATAAAGTAAAAGACTTAAAACAAGCAAATCCTAAAGACTATGATGCTTACAGTACCTCTATGGCTAGAGAAGATTTAGCTAAAGAGCTAGAAGAACAAGTTTCTAAATCATTACAATTAGGAGCAAAAGTTCATTATGGAAACTTAAGAGATAAAGCAAAATACCAACCAACAATCATTACAGAAGTAACTACTGACATGCCAATATTTAAAGAAGAAACTTTTGGTCCTGTTGCAGCAATAATTAAAGCAAAAGACAAAACCGAAGCTTTAAATCTTGCGAAAAATTCAAGATTTGGTTTAGGAACCATGATCTTCACCGAAGATATAGATAATATTTATCAAGATATTAGTCAAATTCCTGATGGTGCTCTTTTTATAAACGAAATGGTTAAGTCAGACCCAAGATTACCATTTGGTGGCACAAAAGCATCAGGTTACGGAAGAGAATTATCTAAAGAAGGTATTTTAGAATTTGTAAACACTAAAACAGTATATATTAATAAATAAAAACTATGAGTTTGATAAAAGAGAAAAACGAAAACACAAAAGATTACATTTTACAAAAAGACAAAACCACAAAACGTACAGGAGGATTTATAGCTGTCGTTCTAATAGTATTAATAACAGCGGTAGTTGCGTCAGGTTATATATTCAAATGGTTTTAATATATAAAAAAAAGCTTCAGTAAAAACTGAAGCTTTAAAAGTCGGGGTGGCAGGATTCGAACCTGCGGCCTCCACGTCCCAAACGTGGCGCGATAACCGGGCTACGCTACACCCCGAATTTGATTATCTTTCCTTAAAAACTATTTGTTTTTTTGGAGGTGCAAATATATACCTTTTCTTTAGACTAAAGTTATTTTTTCAAAAAAAATTTTAAAAAATAAATCTAGCAAGAAAATTTCTACATAATTAAATAAAACTAATTTGCATTTACATAACATCAATAACAAACATCCTAAAGATTTTATTAAATTTGTACTTTAAAAGATTTAATAAAATATTATGCTAATTATAGGTATTGCAGGAGGGACTGGTTGTGGTAAAACGACGGTTGTTAATCAAATTTTAACTCAGTTACCAGAAGGAGAAGTTGGTATTATTTCTCAAGATTCATATTATAAAGATACAAGTCATTTAACTTATGATGAGCGTATTAAAATTAATTTTGATCACCCAAGATCAATAGATTTTGAATTATTAGAACAACACTTAAAAGAATTAAAACAAGGTCAACCAATTGACCAACCTGTATATTCGTTTGTAAAACACAACAGAACTGGTGACACCATCAGAACTAAACCTAGAAAGGTGATGATTGTAGAAGGTATTTTAATTTTAACACATCCTGAGTTGAGAGAGATGTTTGATATTAAAATTTTTGTGCATGCGGATAGTGATGAACGACTTATTAGAAGACTTAAACGCGACATTACTGAACGTGGTAGAGATATTGACGAGGTTTTAACACGTTACCAAAACACACTTAAACCAATGCACCAGCAATTTATACAACCAATGATGGAGTATGCTGATATAATTATACCTAACAACAAATATAATACAGTTGCTGTTGGTATTGTTAAAACAATTATTAACGAAAAACTTCAGTAATTAAGATGAAATGGTTCAAAAACATATATATTCTTATCCTCATCATTTTTGGTGTATGGATGATATTTTTTGATACCAATTCTTTGCTAAACCATAATGACGTCAACCAAGAAAAAAGTAAATTGGAAGATGAAAAAGAATACTACAAAAAAGAAATCATTAAGGATAAGCAAGCTATCAAACGTTTGACTAGCGAAGATGGTCTAGAGACGTTTGCTAGAGAAAAATATTATATGAAAAAAGAGAACGAAGATATTTATATCATCGAGTATGCTGACAGTTTAAAGACTAATAACAATGAATAATTCACTTTTTTCCGCATTTGAAAAAGTATCATCTAAAGCATGGAAACAAAAAATACATGTAGATTTAAAAGGTGCTGATTATAATGACACTTTAATTTGGAACACCAATCATGGTATAGATGTTAGACCATTTTATCACCATGATGAAATGACTGAAATATTAACCATCAGACCACAACAATGGACGATTGGTCAAATTATCTTTGTTCAAAATGAAAGTGCTGCAAACCTTAAGGCTATTGATGCTTTAAACAGAGGTGCGCAAACAATAAAGTTTGTAATCCCTAACAACTCTATTTCAATTGAAAAAACACTATTAAATATTGACCTTGACACTGCCGATATTAAAATAGAACTTCAGTTTTTTGACCAAGAATATATAAATCAACTGGCTAAAATTTCTGCGAAAGCAGTATTAATTATAGATCCAATTGGTCACTTTGCTAAATCAGGTAACTGGTTTAACACAACCAATAACAGCTTAATAGTTAGTAATACTATTACCATTAATACTGATACGTATCAAAATGCAGGAGCAAATATAACGCAACAATTAGCGTATGGTTTATCACATTTAAACGAATATTTTAATGTTGCTCAAGCTGATGTTTCTGCAATACAACAGGTTACTTTTAATGTAGCCATTAGCACCAATTACTTTTTTGAAATTGCAAAACTTCGTGCTTTTCGTGTACTTTATAACACTTTAGCAGCTGAGTATAATTGTGATGCAGATTTGGTAATCAATGCAATTCCAAGTAAACGTAATAAAACTATTTATGACTACAATACTAACATGCTTAGGACTACAACAGAGTGTATGAGTGCCATTTTAGGTGGTGCAAACACAGTTTTTAACTTGCCTTACGACGCTATTTACCATAAAGATAACGAGTTTGGCGAGCGTATTGCCAGAAACCAATTGTTAATTTTAAAAAACGAAAGCTATTTTGATATTGTCAACAATGCTTCAGATGGTAGTTATTACATCGAAACTTTAACCTCTCAATTAGCAGATAAAGCTTTAATTATCTTTAAAGATATTGAGGCTAATGGTGGTTTTATCGCTCAATTAAAAGAAGGCAGTATTCAGAAAAAAATAAAAGAAAGCGCTGCCAAAGAGCAAGAACAATTTGATAATGGACAAGTCACTTTGTTAGGAACCAATAAACATCCTAATAAAAATGACAAAATGCAAAATGAGCTGGAATTGTATCCTTTTGTTAAAATGAACCCAAGACAAACTTTAATCGAACCTATTATAGAAAAAAGATTAGCCGAAACCCTTGAACAAAATCGTTTAAAAACCGAATAAAATCAAAACAACCATGAGTACACGTATTTTAAAAATTTCATTATTATTAATCATTGCTTTTAATTTAAGTTGTAATACAAATGAAGCTAAGCTTGAACAATTTAAATACGCTGACCAAAAAGAAACCATAACTTGTAATACTGGTTATGACGCTATTTTAAAAGAAGCTTTGTATACTTTTGAGAGTGATATTATTAATAAATACGACCCAAAACAAAAAAACAAATTACGCGCTTATCGTGCATATATCAGTAATTACATTTCTAACAGAACCGCTTTACAAGAAACCGTTTCACCTCACACCAAAGCTGTTTTTGATGTTTTAAAATCCAAAAAAACTTTATGGAATGGCAAACAGTTAAACTACAGTAGCCCTGAAGTAACATGTATTATTGACAATTTAAACGACAAAAACTTAAAGCAAACCATACAATCATTATTATCTGTTAATAGTATGAGTTCGGATTTATTTGCTGCACCATTAAGAAGTAGTACTGCATACTCAAGAGATGCCTATTTAGCAACTTTTGTTGCTTTAGATTTATACTATTCTAAATTACATGACATAGATTTTTCTAAAGTAGATTTAACAGCAAACACACCAAAACCAGAACCAATAGATTTTAATAAGACACCTGCTAAAACACCTTTAAAAGTTAAAGAACCTATTAATAATAATATTGACCATACAGGACATAATCACAACTAATAAGTAAACCACTTTATCGAAACACAGTTTGAAAATAAAAATTTCAATATTAATAATTCTATTTATTTGTTTTTCTTGTGAAGAGAAAAAGAAACAAACTGTTGTCAAACAAGAGATATTTGGTGAATATTTCAACTTAAAAAAAGATAATATTGATATTTATTTACCTAATACCTTACATCAATATAAATTAGTTGAATACAAAAGAATGCTCAATACTATTGAAGATTCAATAGCTAGAGAATCTGAGATTTTGCGTTATAATATTTTAAAATATTCAAAAAAAAACGTGTACTTCTTTAGATCTGCAAATCATACTACAGATGTTTCCATAAAAATGATTGATTATTATCCATTTAGTAAAAAAGATTCTAATTACATGTCATCTTTATTAACGCATCATTGTCAAGAAATTGCCGAAACAACCAATAGTACATGTACAAAGATAAAATCAGGCTATTCAGGAAACCATAAAACAAAAGCTTTTATGGCTAAATTTAAAATTGATTCAGAGACAGAACCTTCTAGCTATTCAACTATATATGCTGTAAGTTCTAATTCTAAATCTTTTATAATAACCTTTCGCTCTTTATTGAACAGAGATTATAATAAGTTCATACAAAAAACCATAATTAACTAATGGCTAGAAAAGACCTTCAACATATAACCCTAAAATCTGACGCAAAAAAGTTAAACACAAACAACAATACGTTTTTAACTGCAGAAGACATTAGTATTAAATCTGAATATTCTAAAGACGATTTAAGTCAAGTCAATCATATAGATTTTGTTGCTGGATTAGCACCTAATTTACGTGGACCTTACAGCACGATGTACGTTAGAAAACCTTGGACTATACGTCAATATGCAGGTTTTAGTACAGCTGAAGAAAGTAACGCCTTTTACAGACGTAATCTTGAAGCTGGTCAAAAAGGATTATCTGTTGCTTTTGACTTAGCAACTCACAGAGGTTATGATTCTGATCATCCACGTGTTGTTGGAGATGTTGGTAAAGCAGGTGTTGCGATAGACTCGGTTGAAGACATGAAAGTGTTATTTGATCAAATCCCATTAGATAAAATGTCTGTTTCAATGACCATGAATGGAGCAGTTTTACCTATCATGGCTTTTTATATTGTAGCAGCTGAAGAGCAAGGTGTTAAACCAGAATTACTGGCAGGAACTATTCAAAATGATATTTTAAAGGAGTTTATGGTACGTAATACTTACATCTATCCTCCTACTCCTTCCATGAAAATCATTTCGGATATTTTTGAATACACTAGTCAAAATATGCCTAAATTTAATAGCATTAGTATTTCTGGCTATCATATGCAAGAAGCTGGAGCAACTTGCGATATTGAACTAGCATACACACTTGCTGATGGGCTAGAATATATTAGAAAAGGACTAGCTGCAGGAATGGATATAGACACTTTTGCGCCAAGATTATCCTTTTTCTGGGCAATTGGGATGAATCATTTTATGGAAATTGCAAAAATGCGATCTGCTAGAATGCTTTGGGCAAAATTGGTAAGTCAATTTAACCCTAAAAACCCTAAAAGTTTAGCACTACGTACACATTGCCAAACTAGTGGTTGGAGTTTAACCGAACAAGATCCTTTTAATAACGTAGCTAGAACAACCATTGAAGCTGCTGCTGCTGCTTTTGGAGGCACACAAAGTTTACACACTAATGCATTAGACGAAGCCATAGCATTACCTACAGATTTTTCTGCTAGAATTGCACGTAACACACAAATATTTTTACAAGAAGAAACTAATATTACTAAAACAGTTGATCCTTGGTCAGGTAGCTATTATGTCGAAAAACTCACACATGATATTACTGAAAAAGCTTGGTCTTTAATTGAAGAAGTTGAAGCTTTAGGAGGTATGACAAAAGCAATTGAAGCTGGTATACCAAAGTTACGTATTGAAGAAGCTGCTGCTAGAAAACAAGCACGTATTGATTCTGGTCAAGATATAATTGTTGGCGTCAATAAATATGTACTAGATGAAGAAGATGCTATTGCAACGCTTGAAGTAGATAACCAAACTGTACGATTACAACAAATTGAAGGTTTAGAAAAGATAAAAGCCACTAGAGATACAAATAAAGTGAATCAAGCTTTAGCCAATTTAACTAAAGCTGCTAAAACAGGTCAAGAAAATTTATTAGCTTTAGCTGTAATAGCTGCTCGTGAAAGAGCTACTTTAGGTGAAATTAGTGACGCTCTTGAAGCTGAATTTGGACGCTATAAAGCACAAATAAAATCATTTTCTGGCGTGTATAGTAAAGAAATTAAAGATGATAAGTCTTTTGCAAAAGCAAGAGCATTAGCAGACCAATTTGCAGATCAAGATGGTAGAAGACCACGTATAATGATTGCAAAAATGGGACAAGATGGACATGATCGTGGTGCAAAAGTTGTAGCAACTGGCTATGCAGATGTAGGCTTTGATGTAGACATTGGACCATTATTCCAAACTCCAGAAGAAGCTGCAAAACAAGCTGTAGAAAATGATGTACACATACTTGGTGTATCCTCTCTTGCAGCTGGACATAAAACTTTGGTTCCGCAAGTCATTGAAGAACTAAAAAAATACGGTCGTGACGATATAATGGTAATTGTTGGAGGAGTGATACCTAAACAAGATTACCAATATTTATTTGACGCAGGTGCTGTTGCAGTTTTTGGGCCTGGAACTAAAATTAGTGATGCTGCTATTAAAATTTTGGAAATTTTAATAGATTAAAAAAAAAAATAATTTACAGACACGCAATTTTACAGCCATTCCATAACCGGAAGTTGGTTGTAAAATCATTTTTATTAACTAAATAAAACCACTAATTAAGCGCTCAAATCTTCAATTTAACTAATATTTACTTCAATAATTATAACAACTCTACTAAGTAATTTTGAATTAAGTATAATAAAAATACAATTACAGACTAATAAGTTCGTTTGATTATAATTCAACACAAAAACAAATCAACTACATATTTGTTTTTAAAACTGTTAATTTTTAATGAAAATAAAAAAAATATTGTTTTCAAATTATTAACTTCACCAACTATTAATCAAACAAAATAAACAACTTATGAATGTATCAAAATTCAGGAAGCTAGTCTTTACAACACTAATTACCGCTTCCTCCATGTTAATAACCACTGCTTCTAAAGCTCAAGAAAAATCAACCAAAACCCTACAAACAACACAAAAAATTCCTTTTAATCCCGAAGTAAAAACAGGTGTTTTAAGTAATGGACTTAAATACTACATCAAAAACAATGGTAAACCAGAAAACAAAGTCGAACTACGTTTAGTAATTAACGCTGGATCTATTTTGGAGGACGAAGACCAACTTGGTTTAGCTCACTTTATGGAGCATATGAATTTTAATGGAACCAAGAATTTCAAAAAAAACGAATTAGTAGATTATTTGCAAAGTATTGGCGTCAAATTTGGTGCGCATTTAAATGCTTACACTAGTTTTGATGAAACCGTTTATATCTTACCAATACCTAGTGAAGACCCAGAAAAACTTGAAAAGGGATTTCAAATCCTTGAAGATTGGGCACACAATGCTTTATTGACTGAAGAAGAAATTGATAACGAACGTGGTGTAGTTTTAGAAGAGCTTAGATTAGGTAAAGGTGCTAATGAACGTATGATGCAACGCTATTTACCAAAATTAATGTACGGTTCTCAATATGCTAAAAGATTACCAATTGGTACTCAAGAAAATATAGAAAACTTTTCTTATGAAAGCTTAAGACGTTTTTATAAAGATTGGTACAGACCAGACTTAATGTCTGTCATGGCTGTTGGAGATGTTGATGTAGCAACATTAGAAGAAAAAATAAAAACTCATTTTGGACGTATTGCTCCTGCTAAAAACCCTAGAAAAAGAGAGGTTTTTAATGTACCTAATCATGAAGAAACATTTATTGCTATAGAATCTGACAAGGAAGCTTCTTTTTCTCAAGTACAAGTTATGTTTAAAGATTCTGAAAACGCAAAATTAGAAGAAACAGTTGAGGACTACAGAGAATCTATGGTTAAAAAACTATTTTCTCAAATGATAAATACAAGATTAGGAGAATTAAGAAACAGCGAAAATCCTCCATTTGTATTTGGCTCTAGCTATTATGGTGGGACTTGGGCAAGAACAAAAAACGCCTATCAATCGTTTGCTATGTGCAGCGAAACTGACCAACTAAAAGCCCTTAAAGCATTGTTAGAAGAAAACGAACGTGTTAAACGTTTTGGATTTCAAGAAGGCGAATTTGATCGTGCCAAAAAAAGAATGTTAGCCAATATGGAAAAGTCTTTTAAAAATAAAGACAAAATGGAATCTAAAAGAGTTATTGGAGAATACGTTAGACATTTTCTTACTGGAGAGGTAATGCCTGGAATTACTTGGGAATACGACATGTATAAAAAAGAATTACCAAACATTACTTTAGAAGAAGTTAATGGATTAATCAAAAACTACTTAAGAAACGACAACAGAGTTATTGTAATTACTGGTCCTGAAAAAGAAGGGTTAACTAAAGTTAAAGAAAAACAAGTTAAAGCTTTATTAGATGGCTTAAAAGATGCAGACATCAAACCTTATGAAGATGAAGTAGTAGCTTCTTCTTTAATATCAAAATTACCTCCTAAAGGTAGTATAACAAATATTGTAAAAGATGAAAAACTAGGAACTACAACTCTAACTCTTAGTAATGGTGCGACTGTAACTTACAAAAAAACAGATTTTAAAAATAATGAAATTATGTTTGAAGCCTTTAGTTTTGGTGGAAATTCATTATACTCTACTGCAGATTACAAAGCTACAACTTTTGCAAATGGCGCTTTAGCAGAAGCTGGAGTTAATGGCTTTAACAAAACACAAATGGATAAAATGCTTTCAGGTAAAATTGTAAATGTTAGACCAAGCATTGGTACTTATAGTGAAAACTTTAGAGGAAATTCTACTCCTAAAGATCTTGAAGAATTATTTCAACTAACACATTTATATTTCACTTCTTTAAACAAAGACGATAAAGCCTACAACTCGTTTATAAATAAGCAAAAAGCTTTTATTGGTAATATGTTATCAAATCCGCAAACATTTTTCTCTATAGAAATGGGGAAATTCATGTATGGAAAGAGTCCTAGATACATGGGATTTCCGACACCTGAAGCATATGATGATGCAGATTATGACTTAGCTTATAAAAAATACAAAGAACGCTTTGCAGATGCTGGAGACTTTAAATTTTACTTTGTTGGTAATGTAGACGAAGTAAAAATAAAAGCTTTTTCTGAAAAATACTTAGCTAGTTTACCAACTAATAATAGTAACGAAAAATATAAGGTTACAGATTTTAGACCGCTTACAGGACAACACACTAAAATAGTAGAAAAAGGAACAGATGAAAAAAGTTCGGTTAGAATAACGTATCATGGTCCGACTACTTACAACGGTAAAGAGGCTCATGCACTAGCTAGTTTAGGTGAAATATTAACTATTAAATTAGTAGAAAAATTAAGAGAAGAAGAAGGTGGTGTTTATGGAGCTGGAGCCAGAGGAAATATAAGTAAAATGCCATATGGATGGTTTAGCTTTAATATTAACTTCCCTTGTGGACCAGAAAATGTAGAAAAACTTAAAAATGCAGCTTTAGCTGAAGTAGAGAAATTAATTAAAAATGGTCCTACAGAAAAAGATCTTGCTAAAGTAAAAGAAGCACAATTACTGGAAAGAAAAGAACAACTAAAACAAAATCGTTTTTGGATGAGCTTGATCAAAAATGCTGACTATCAAGATAAAGATGCAAAAAAAATATTTACGTTTGAAGATGATGTAAATAACTTAACTAAAGACTATTTACAATCAATTGCTAAAAAATATTTAACCAATGGTTATATTTTAGGAATACATAATCCTGAAAAAGCATAATATATTTAAATATTATTAATTTTTTAATAAGCAGCTAGAAATAGCTGCTTATTTTATTTCAGCTTCTAAAAAATATTCATTTTTTAAAAAGACAATAATTGTTTTACCAGACTCTAACAAAAAACATTTCATCATAAAAAAGAGTATATTATTAATCATGATTTCATCGGATTATATTAAAAAATAATTTCTATATAACCATCATTAAAATAGAGGTTTAAAGCAGGTTTATAATCCAAGGTTGTTTCATTTAAAACATTGTTAACAACTAAGGTTTTTATTAGTCATAAATAATTGTATTTTTACGCTGGTCTTTTAGCTTTTGTTAAAAGCTAAAATTTCAATAAAACCAAATCGAATTAATGGGTAAAATAATAGCAATTGCCAATCAAAAAGGTGGTGTTGGTAAAACAACAACCTCAGTAAACTTAGCAGCTTCACTAGGTGTTTTAGAAAAAAAAGTATTACTAATTGATGCAGATCCACAAGCTAATGCAACATCTGGTTTAGGTATAGATGTTGAAAGTGTAGATATTGGTACCTACCAATTATTAGAGCATACAAACTCGGCTGCACAAGCTGTATTAAAAACAGATTCACCTAACCTTGATCTTATTCCTGCTCATATAGACTTAGTTGCTATTGAAATAGAACTTGTAGATAAAGACCAAAGAGAATACATGCTTAAAAAAGCATTAGAAGACATCAAAGATCAGTACGATTATATCTTAATTGACTGTGCGCCTTCTTTAGGCTTACTAACCCTTAATGCTTTAACAGCCTCAGACGCTGTAATTATACCAATACAATGTGAGTATTTTGCATTAGAAGGTTTAGGAAAACTATTAAACACTGTAAAAAGTGTTCAAAAGATACACAATCCAGAATTAGATATTGAGGGCTTACTTCTTACCATGTACGATTCACGTTTACGTTTATCTAATCAAGTCGTAGAAGAAGTGCAAAAGCACTTTAACGACATGGTATTTTCAACTATCATTCAACGTAATGTTAAGTTAAGTGAAGCACCAAGTTATGGAGAAAGCATTATAAACTATGACGCATCAAGTAAAGGTGCAAGTAACTATTTAAGTTTAGCAAAAGAAATTATTACAAAAAACTCCTAAAATATGGCGAAGGCAACAAAAAAACAGGCTTTAGGACGTGGACTTTCAGCATTATTAAAAGATCCAGAAAATGATATTCAATCTGCAAAAGATAAAAATGCAGATAAAGTTATAGGAAACATAGTTGAGTTAGATTTAGAAGCTATTGAAATGAATCCATTTCAGCCACGTACTAATTTTAACGAAGAAACTTTACGTGAATTAGCATCTTCTATTAGAGAATTAGGGGTTATACAACCTATTACTGTTAGAAAATTAGGATTTGAAAAATACCAATTAGTTTCTGGAGAGCGTCGTTTTAGAGCTTCAAAATCCATCGGGTTAGAAACTATTCCTGCTTATATCAGGATAGCTAATGATCAGGAAAGTCTGACTATGGCATTGGTAGAAAACATCCAACGTCAAGATTTAGACCCTATTGAAATTGCTTTGTCATACCAACGTTTGATTGATGAAATTGAGCTGACTCAAGACCAAATGAGTGAGCGTGTTGGAAAAAAACGCAGTACCATTTCTAACTATTTACGTCTATTAAAATTAGATCCAATTATTCAAACAGGAATGCGTGACGGATTTTTATCTATGGGTCATGGTCGTGCTATAATTAACATTGAAGATCAAAATGTACAGTTAGAGATTTACGAAAAAATATTGGCTAACAAACTTTCTGTTAGAGATACTGAAGCTTTAGTACGTAACTACAACACAACTAAAGAAGTCAAAATCCCTATTAAAAAAGAAAAAGAACAATTACCAATTTTTGTTAAAAAAGGCATCAGTACTTTTTCTGAATACTTTGGACATAAAATAGACGTTAAAGTATCTAATAATGGTAAAGGTAAAATAACGATTCCTTTTCATTCTGAAGAAGATTTTAATCGTATTAAAAAGCTAGTCGAAGGTGGTAAATAAGCCATATCTATTCTGTGTTATATTCTGTTTATTTTGTGCAATTGGTTTTGCTCAAACAGATGATGATGCTGTCAAAACAACAGATAGTGCTAAATCGTCAAAAAAACTACCTAAATCCTTAAAACAAAAAAAAAGAGACAAACCTGTAATTATAGATAGTACAGTTGTAAAAAAAACTAAAGCCTATGATCCTTTGGCACCATCTAAAGCTGCTTTCTATTCTGCTATTTTACCAGGTTTAGGCCAAGCTTATAATGGTAAATATTGGAAAATCCCGATAGTCTATGCTGCATTAGGAACAGGTATATATTTTTATGTAGATAATAACAATCAATACAAGCGTGTTAGAGATGCTTATAAAAGACGTTTAGCTGGTTTTTCTGATGATGAGTTCCAAGATCGAATAACAGATGATGGTTTACAGGAAGCTCAAAAAAACTACCGTAGAAATAAAGAATTATCACTTTTAGTTACCATTGGTATGTATGCTTTAAATATAATTGATGCTAATGTTGATGCACATTTACTACAATATAATATTAACGACGATTTAAGTTTAAAACCACACTATCAAATTGAAGAAATTGATAATGTGGGTCGTGTAGGATTAACTTTAAATTTTCAATTTTAAAACTATAGTTTTCAATAATTCTGAAAACTAAAACACTATCATCTTATGAAAATAGCTTTACTAGGCTACGGTAAAATGGGAAAAGCAATTGAAACCATAGCATTACAACGTGGTCATACCATAGTAATTAAAACTTCAAAAACTGACAATTATACTATTACAGATGCAGATGTAGCTATTGACTTTAGCATCCCTTCTGCTGCATTTGGAAACATTAGTAATTGTATTAACAATCAAGTACCTGTAATATCTGGTACTACAGGATGGTTAGATCAATATAACGATGTGGTTTCGCTTTGCGAAAAACAAAAAGGGGCTTTTATTTATGCTTCTAATTTTAGTTTAGGAGTAAATATTTTTTTTGAGCTAAATGAAACTTTAGCAAAAATGATGTCTAAATTAAAGGATTATAAATTAGACATTGAAGAAATACACCATACTCAAAAATTAGATGCTCCTAGTGGTACAGCAATAACTTTAGCAGAAGGTATTATTAAAAATAATGACGATTATAAAGGTTGGGAATTAGATAAAGCTAATAATAACAATATACCTATTGTTGCTAAGCGTATTCCTGAAGTCCCAGGAACGCATACTATAAGTTACACTAGTCCAATTGATACTATAAAAATAGAACACGAAGCACACAACAGGCAAGGTTTTGCTCTTGGTGCTGTTATAGCTGCAGAGTGGATTGCAGATAAAACTGGTGTTTTTACTATGAAAGATGTGTTAAATATTGGGTAACTTTATTAATTTTAACAACATTTGCAATAATAGATTAACCAAAAGACAATAATTTTTACCAATATGGACGTTACGCAGTGGATTATATTTTTTCTAGTTATTCAGGTTTTACATGGTTTAGCCACTTGGAAACTATACATTAAAGCTGACAGACAAGCTTGGGAAGCATTTATTCCTGTTTATAATGCTGTAATTTTAATGAAAATTATTAACAGACCTTGGTGGTGGACTATTCTATTGTTTCTACCAATTGTTAATCTCATTCTATTTCCAGTAATTTGGGTTGAAATTGCAAGAAGTTATGGCAAAAATTCTGCTGTAGATACCTTTTTAGCTATTTTCACTTTTGGTTTTTATAGTTTTTATTTAAACTATGTCGCTAAGGACATCAACCATATAAAAGATAGAGATTTACAACCTAGAACAGAAGTTGGTGATTGGGTAAGCTCTATATTATTTGCAATTGTTGCTGCAACTATAGTGCATACATATTTTATTCAGCCCTTTGTTATACCAACATCATCACTTGAAAAAACACTATTAGTAGGTGATTTTTTATTGGTAAGTAAAGTACATTATGGAGCCAGAGCGCCTCAAACTACAGTAGCTTTACCAATGATACATGATGCAATACCAGGAAGTACTACACCATCCTATCTTAAATTTCCTCAATTACCAAAATTTAGATTTCCTGCTTTTCAAAGTATAAAACGTAATGACATTGTTGTTTTTAACTGGCCTGTAGATACTTTAGTTGACATAAATAATCCTTATGGAGAAGTAAGACACAAACCAATTGACAAAAAAACTAATTATGTAAAACGTTGTGTTGGATTACCTGGTGACAATCTATCTATTAAAGATGGTTATGTTTATATAAATGGAACTAAAAACCAATTACCAGACAGAGCTAAACTACAGTTTTTTTATAAAGTTATATTAAATGGTGTGTCACCTGAATCTATTTATCAAAAATATAACATTACAGAAAAATACGACCAATACGTTTTTAAAACTGAAACCGCTAATTTTAATAGACCTCAATTTCAGAATTACTTAAAAGTCAAGAAAATTGGTGTAGATATCACTAAACAGGATTCATCACAAGTTAACTTTACAGCTAATATTGATCAAGAATCATTTAACTTGTTAAAATTAGATATTGCTGAAAGTCAATTACATGTTAATCTAACTGAAGATTTAGCGACTATAATGAAAAGTGATCCTGACGTTAAAAGCGTTACTAAGGATTTATCTAATAGTACGACTGAAAACATTTTCCCTAATGCTCCTGGATATACTTGGAACAGAGATAATTTTGGACCAATTTACATACCACAAGAAGGAAAATCTATTGATATTAATGTAGATAACTTACCGGTTTACAAACGCCTACTAACAGCCTATGAAGGCAATACTGTTAATGTAAAAGGCAACCAAGTCTTAATTAATGGAAGAGTTGCAACCTCATACACATTTAAACAAGATTATTATTGGATGATGGGAGACAACAGACACAACTCTCAAGATGCAAGAATGTGGGGTTTTGTACCGTTTGATCATGTTGTTGGAAAACCTGTTTTTGTATGGATGAGTTATGATACTAACGGAAAAGGTATTAATAAAATACGTTGGAACAGATTATTTACAACCGTTGGTGGTAATGGTAAATTAACCTCTTATTTTATTCCGTTTTTAATAGTATTAGCTTTATTTTTTGGTTACAAAAAATTTAGAAAAAATAAAAAAACTGCTTAAAGATCTAAAAACATTAGTATTCTAATATTAATTTAAGTGTACTCCGTTTTAAAATGAATATAGTACTACATCCAACATATTTTCCAAGTATAGCACAATTTGTTGCTATAGCTAAAGCTGAAAGTCTGACGTTTGAAATACATGATAATTTTCAGAAACAATCTTACAGAAATAGGACTTATATTTATGGAGCAAACGGAAAGCTACAATTAAGTGTACCAATTATTCATAGTCACAAACAACGTCAGCTTTATAAAGATGTTAAAATTAGTGATGTAGATAATTGGCAAACTGTACATTGGAAAAGCTTAGAGTCAGCTTACCGAACGTCACCTTTTTTTGAATTTTATGAAGATGAATTACAACCGCTTTTCAATTTAAAATCAGATTTTATTTTTGACCATAATCTTAAATGTTTTGAAATAGTTTGTGATTGTCTTCAATTGGATATGAAACCAAAATTTACAACTACCTTTGAAAAGGAAACTAATGCAAATGCAAAAGATTATAGGTCCTTATCAAATGCAAGACAGCAACAAAATTTTAATTTTGAAGCTTACACACAAGTTTTTAGTCCTAAACATGGCTTTTTAAGTAATTTAAGTATCCTTGATTTATTATTTAACGAAGGTACAAATGCTTTAAACTATTTAGAAAATCAAAGCTTAACACATAATGATTAGACCGTTTATACATTACGGAATTCATTTTTTACTACCACTTTTAGTAGCAGTGTTATTTTTTAAATCTAATTGGAAAAAAGCATACTTAATTATGCTTTCGGGATATTTAATTGACTTAGATCATTTATTAGCTACACCAATCTTTAAGGCAGACAGATGTAGCATAAACTTTCATCCTTTACACAGTTATTACGCAATTGCATTATATATTATTTTACTATTACCAAAAACCACTAGGTTAATAGGTCTAGGATTAGTAATTCATATTATTGCAGATATTACAGACTGTACTTTAATGTCTTAAAATTAAAATGAAATTTTAGTAAGTATAGGAAAGTGATCAGAGTATTGTACATCGTAAGTTTTAAAACTGTTGACATTCCACGATTTATCGACTAAAATAAAATCTATACGCAACGGAAAAAACTTAAAGTTATAAGTACGTCCAAAACCATTACCTTGTTGTTTAAAAGCATCTTTCATGTCACCTCTAATAGCATTATAAACGTATGAAAAAGCAGAATTATTAAAATCACCACTTATAATTGATTTGTGTGGACTTTGGTTTTTATGCTTTAAAAATAATTCTGTTTGATTTTGCTGAAGCTTAAATGCCTCTCCAATTCCATGAATCAATTCCTCAGAATTTTGGGTAGTTAAACTTTGCACTCTTGGATCAATTCTTAAAGATTGTAAATGTAAATTATACACTCTAACAGTATCTTTACCTTTAACAATATCTGCAAAAATGGCATTATTAGCTGTTTTAGGAAACTGAACAGAGCCAGAATTAACAATAGGATATTGAGAAAATATAGCTTGTCCTATTTTTTTAGTTTTGTCATCCAGTTTTTTGTATTTGTATTTGTAAAAAGAAAAATCAATACTTTCTTGCTCATGATATTCTTGAATACATAAAACATCAGGATTTTCATTCTTCACAAAATCTACAAGTTTTGTATCTATCGCGTCTTCTTCAATCCAATCATAAAGATTAAACAAACGCACGTTGTAATTCATAATAGATAAACTATCTGCATCATTTTCTTCCCAATTAGAAAATTTATACAACGATCCAAATAAAAAATAGCCAACTGCAATAACAACTAAAGACAGTAATAATTGTTTTTTTATTTTAAGTAACCAATACACAAAAAATAAAACGTTAAGCAATATTAAAAAAGGAACACCTAAACTTAAAACAGATAATATAGCAAATGTTTTTGGTGGTATATTGGGCAAAACATAAGATAACAGTAGTAAAAAAGCAGCAATAGAATTTATGAAGAACACGACTTTCTCTAAAAAATTTAAATTCTTCATATTATTAATTATTTACCAGCTTTAAATAAAAACTCTTTTTCTTCTTTAGACAAACTATCATAACCACTTTTGCTTATTTTGTCTAATATGGTGTCTACTTTTTTCTGATTATTAAATTGGTTAAACTCTTCTTTTTTATAACCAGCAACTTTTCCTTTTTGTTTATGTACAGTTTTTAAATTGGTCGATGGACGACTTTTAAACACACCAGTAATCCAATCCATAAAACGCGAAAAACCTGTACCTATATCTTGACCTTTAACTAGCTGTTTAGCGTAAACAAAACCTAATAAAGCACCTCCTAAATGGGCTAAATTTCCACCAGCATTTTGACCACTAAATATATTAATAATATCAAAACCAATTAGCACTGCTCCTATCCACCATAATTTTAAATTAAAGGTAAAAAACCTTAACTCTTTATTAGGCATATAAGTACACAAAAATATTAAAATAGCTCTTACTCCTGCAGATGCACCAATTAAATAGGCTGGTTGTAAAAATAATTTTGGCAGCAAGTTATAACCTAATAAAAAAGCCAAACCTCCTGATATAATACCCATAAAATAGATATTAAGTGCCATTTTAGGACTAAATAAATTAAGCATGATTCTACCTAAAAAGTAAAGCCATAACATATTAAATAGCATGTGTAACGGATCAAAATGAAGAAATCCGTAACTGATAATTGTCCAAGGTTTATATAAAAAGCCAATAAAGTCACTAGGTAAACGTAGCCACACAAATATTACAGGAACCAAACGTCTTAACAATAAAGCAAATAAAAATACTACAACATTAATTGCTATAATTTTTTCTAGCACATTTAGTCTAGCATATTTATATTTTAATTGCTGAATTTGATTCATATTACCTATCCCAACGGTTTTTATTAAATTGTGTTTTACGCCAATACCACATTATTAAAAAGCCAATTATTGCTCCTCCAACGTGAGCTAAATAAGCAGTATTACTTGGACTAAAAAATGACTGTCCTGTAAACGCAGAGATAACATCCAAAAGTATAATTCCTGGTATAAAATATTTAGCTTTTATTGGAATTGGTAAAAATAGCATCATCAACTCAGCATTTGGATTCATCATACCAAAAGCAGCTAAAACACCCATAATACATCCTGAGGCACCAACCATGGTACTGTTATTTATAAGTACATTAGTTTCAAATAAAGACTGAAATACAGATTGATTAATAACATTACTACTAATGTTATGATCTGCCATATACGTTGCTAGTTGTTCTTGTAATAACTGACCTGTATATTGCTGACCATCTAAAATATTAAAATTAATAATATCATTTATAGCTTCGGTACTTAATCCTGATTCTAGTAAGCTTTTTAAAGCTGGAAAATAATCCCAATAATATCCTGCCAACTGAAACAAAACCGCTCCTAATCCAGCTGAAAAGTATAGAAACAAAAATTTATTACGACCTAAACGTTGCTCAACTGGACTTCCAAACATCCATAAAGCAAACATATTAAATAGCAAGTGTGTAAAACCACCATGCATAAACATATGAGTAACCACTTGCCAAGGTTTAAAGGCATCACTTGCAGGAAAATGCATTGCAAATAAATCGTAAAACAAACGTCCATCACCAACAGTCATTGTACCAATAAACATTAGTACATTTATGATAATTAGATGCTTAACTGTATCTGTTATTTTAATCATAACTTACATAAATTTTTTATCTAACTCATCCACAGTCATTGTTATAAATGTGGTTTTATTAGTAGGTGACACGTTAGGTTCCTTACAACCAAACAATCGGTTTACTAAATGTTCTTGTTCTGGATTGGTTAACGTTTGACCTGTTTTTATGGCTAAACTTTTTGCCATAGATTTAGCTAATAAATCTGTTGCCGAAAAATTGCTGTCTGGCACTTCGTTTTCAACATCACTAATTAGCTGTTCTAAGATTATAGACACTTCGCTTTCTGGTACATTTACTGGTACACCTGAAATTAAAACAGTATCATCTTTTATGGATTGAAATACAAAGCCTGTGGATTCTAAATCTTCTTTTAATTGATTAATCAAGGCTATTTCTTGACTAGAAAAATGCAATTCTAACGGAAACAGTAATTGTTGGCTTACGCCTTCTTTTATAGTAATATGACGCAAAAAATCTTCATATAAAACACGCTGATGTGCACGATGCTGATCTATAACCAACATACCAGATTTAATGGTGCTTATTATAAATTTATTATTTAATTGGTAAGTAGTTTGCTTAGTTTCGACTTCATTTTCATTTTTAAAAATACTTTCATTTTCAGGTTGACTTTCAAAAGTAATTTCATTAAAATCTTTAGTCGTTTTAGTGCCTTTAGACTCTAAACCAACATATAAACTCTCCCAACTTGCTCCTGTATCTTTTTTAAAACTAGGACTAGCAATTGCTGTAGGTTTGGAAACTGGTGTGTCGTCTTTAAATGGATTAAAGCTTCGGTCTACCTCTACACTTGGCATACCTTTTTGCTCATAGCTATAAGGTGTATCCAAATTAGCATCACGATCAAAATCCAAAACAGGAGCAATATTAAATTGTCCTAAACTATGTTTTACAGCGGATCTTAAAATAGCATACAACGTATGTTCATCATCAAACTTAATTTCGGTTTTTGTTGGATGAATATTAATATCGATGGTTTGCGGATTAACCGTTAAGTTTAAATAATAACTTGGTTGTGCTCCATCTTTTAACAAACCTTCAAAAGCAGAATTAATTGCATGATTTAAATACGCGCTTTTAATAAAACGGTTATTTACAAAAAAGAATTGCTCGTTTCTAGACTTTTTAGCAAACTCAGGTTTACCAACAAATCCAGATATGGTTAATACTTCTGTGGTTTCTTCTACAGGTACTAATTTTTCGTTTGTTTTGTTTCCAAAAATATTTACAATACGTTGTCTGTAATTACTTTGAGGAAGATTAAAAGTCTCGTTACCATTGCTAAACATTGAAAACGCAATGGATGGATGTGCTAATGCAACACGATGAAACTCGTCAATAATATGTCTAAGTTCAACCGTATTTGATTTTAAAAAATTACGTCTAGCTGGAATATTAAAAAACAAGTGTTTTACTGACAATGACGTCCCTTTTGGTGTTACAATAACCTCTTGGGTTTTAACTTCACTACCTTCAATAATTATTGTAGTACCAAGTTCTTCGTCGTCTTGTTTCGTTTTTAGCTCAACATGTGCAATTGCTGCAATACTTGCTAAAGCTTCACCTCTAAACCCTTTTGTGTTAAGTTGAAATAAATCGTCAGCAGATTTTATTTTAGAAGTCGCATGACGCTCAAAACTAAGTCTTGCGTCTGTAGCACTCATCCCTTTTCCGTTATCAATAACTTGAATTAGGGTTTTTCCTGCGTCTTTAATAATTAATTTAATGGAGTCTGAATTTGCATCAATTGCATTTTCTAGTAACTCTTTTACAACCGAAGCTGGTCGTTGCACTACTTCACCTGCAGCAATTTGATTAGCTACATGATCTGGTAATAATTGAATAATATCTGCCATATTTTAATTAGAGAAGAATATAGATAAATCAAAACCGATGATTAATAAAAATAAAAATATTAATACAGCTACGATTATCAGTATACGTCTATTGGCTGCTTTATCTGGACTATTTTTAAGCTCATCAAAAGCATTATTAAATTTTTGTTTAAAATTTGGATTTTCACCAACTGTTGTTCTATGCTCATCAAACTTGTGTTTGATTTCATACGGATTACCTTCACCTTTATAAAATCTAGGCGAGTAATTAAACTTTTTATTTTTACGTTTAGATAGTAATCCCATAGCGTTATCTATTTAATTTTGGTGTTTAAGTACACCATTACAATCAACAAAACAGCTAATACACCAATAAGTAGAAACAATGTGTTTCCTTTTTTAGTTTTTGAAGCTGTTCGTCTAGTTTCAGTCCAACTTGTATTTAAACTTTGTTTAAGTTTTGCAGCTGAGTTTTCGTCTTTTGAAAAACGAGACTGATAGTTAAATTTTTTATTTTGTTTTTGACCAAACAAGTCTAAGTAGTTTTTAAGTGAATACTACTCAAAAATACTGAAAATACTATAAAGCTATAGGTTAAGAATGCTAAAAATTGTTAACAGTCCTTAAGCATTACTACGTAATTGGGCCATTTTTAATGCTGCAACTGCTGCTTCAACACCTTTGTTACCATGTTTACCTCCAGATCTATCAATTGCTTGTTGCATGTTATTATCTGTTAATAGGCAAAAAATAACAGGTGTCTCATCAATAACATTTAGGTCTTTAATACCTTGTGCTACAGCTTCACAAACAAAATCAAAATGTTTTGTTTCTCCTTGCACAACGCTACCTATTGCTATAACTGCATCTACCATTTGGTTCTGCATTTTTTTACAACCATAAATTAGCTCATAACTTCCTGGTACATCCCAAATAGCTATGTTATCTTCATTTACACCATGTTGTATTAATGTGCTTTTGGCACCTTCTAATAAACCTTGAGTGATTTTTTCGTTCCATTCAGAAACAACAATCCCAAACCGAAATTGCTCTCCGTTTGGGATTGTTGCTTTATCGTATGCTGATAAATTTGTTGTTGCCATAGTATGTATTAGTTAGACATTGCCTTAGCTTTACCAATAAACACTTCTGCTTGAGTTGCTTCAGGTGAGCTTGGGTAATTGTCTTTTATTTTATTAAATAAATCTAATGCTTTTGATGCTTGGTTTAAATTTAAAGCAGTAATACCTGCTTTAAATAAATATGTTGGAGCAGTAAACTCGTTTTGACGTAAGTTAGCAGCTTCTATATAATAATCTAAAGCATTTTCTGCTTCTGTTAATTGCATAAAGGCATCACCAATTGCACCTTTAGCCATAGGAGCTAAAGTTTCGTCATCACTCTCAAACTTATCAAGATATGTGATTGCATTTTGGTAATCTTTAGTATTTAAATACGCCATTCCTGCATAGTAATTAGCTAAGTTTCCTGCAGCAGTACCACTATATTGGTCAGCAATATCAACCATACCTAACTTACCTTCTCCTCCTTTTAAAGATAACGTATATAAAGAGTCTTGTCCTACTGCTGCTGTTACAGCATCATTAAAGAATTTTTGTGCTTGATACATTTCATTCATTGCCTCACCTTGATTAGGTTTAACAACAAATTGTTGATATCCTAAATATAGCAATGCTACAGCTGCTACAGCACCAATGATAATAAAAATATTTTTCTGATTTTTCTCTACAAATTCTTCTGCTTTGTTTGCAGATTCATCTAAAGTATCAAAAACCTCAGCTGTTGTTGATGACGATGTGTCTTCAACCTCAATTTCCTTTTCTACTTTTGTTTTTGGTTTGTATCCTCTTTTCTTGTAAGTTGCCATATTAATTTTATTAATGCGCACAAAAATATAATTTTTCTTCAGAAATAAAAGGTTATTTATTTGATATTTTTCAATAATTTGCACATCCTTACAAGGCTATCGCATTAAAAGCCTTCCCTTTTAGAAATAACTCTATGATTTTAAAGTCTTTATCACTATTAAACTATAAAAATTTTGACTCAAAAACCTTTGCATTTAATGAGACTATTAACTGTTTGGTAGGTAATAATGGCGTCGGAAAAACTAATGTATTGGATGCAATCTATCATTTATCCTTTGGTAAAAGTTACTTTAACCCTGTCGCATCGCAAAACATTAAATATAATGAAGAGTTTTTTGTTATAAATGGCGAATATGATAAAGATAATAAAACCGAAAACATAGTTGTTAGCCTAAAAAAAGGACAAAAAAAAGTTATCAAACGAAACACTAAAGCTTATGACAAATTTAGTGATCATATTGGTTTTTTACCTTTAGTTATAATAAGTCCAGCAGATAGAGATTTAATTATTGAAGGTAGTGACACAAGACGTAAGTTTATAGATAGCGTTATAAGCCAAAGTGATAAAAACTATTTAAGTAGTCTTATTAATTACAACAAAATACTATCGCAACGTAATTCGTTATTAAAATATTTTGCAGCAAACCATACTTATAATAACGATACCATAGAAGTTTACAACCAGCAATTACAATTATATGGTACCGAAATTTTTGAAAAACGCAAACAGTTTTTAGAAGACTTTATTCCGTTATTCAAAGCACGTCACAAGGCTATAAGCAACAATAACGAAGAAGTTAGCTTAAATTATAAAAGTGATCTATTTACAAGCGATTTAGAGCAGTTACTAAGAAAAGCCATTAACAAAGATAAAGCGTTACAATATACTAGTGTAGGTATACATAAAGATGACTTAGAGTTTAATATTGGAGACTATCCTATTAAAAAATTTGGTAGTCAAGGCCAACAAAAATCGTTTTTAATTGCTTTAAAATTAGCTCAATTTGATAGTATTAAAGCGCTAAGTGGTGATAATCCAATACTACTATTGGATGATATTTTTGATAAATTAGATGAAACACGAGTCGCCCAAATTATAAAACTTGTAAATGACGAAAATTTTGGTCAGATTTTTATAAGTGACACACATGCCGAACGTACAGAAAATGCAGTAAAACAAGTACACCAATCTTATGAAATTTTTAAACTTTAACATGAAAAAATCCATCTATATAGTATTATTACTTATACTTAGTTGTAGCAATAATCCTGAACAATTTAAACAACATATTACTGGATATTGGGAGATTGAAGAGGTAATCCTTAAGGATGGCACAAAAAAACAATACACTATAAATGAAACTATAGATTATATTGAAATAAATAACGACTCGGTTGGATTTAGAAAAAAACTAAAACCTAATTTTGGAGGCACTTACCAAACCTCAAAAAATCAAGAACAATTTATATTTAAGATAGAAAACGATAGTCTAAATTTATATTACTCAACTCCATTTGCTAAATGGAAAGAAACTATATTAAAAGCAAGTAATGACAAATTACAAGTCATAAACCAAAATAAAGATTTGTATTTATACAAACGTTACACACCAATTACACTAGATTAAAACATGGCAAAACGCAGCAACAATTTACTTAACATATCTGAAGCATTACAAGATTTTGTTACCGAAAATAAACTTGAAAAAGGACTTGACAAAGTTAATGTTAGAGACGCTTGGTCTAAGTTAATGGGTAACGGAATTAACAATTATACCACTGCAATTGAGCTAAAAAAAGACACCCTTTATATACAACTAAGTTCTAGTGCTTTAAGAGAAGAATTAAGTTATGGTAATCAAAAGATAATTACCATGCTAAATGAGGAATTAGGAAAGGAAATTATTAAAAAACTGGTTTTGAGATAATTAAAAATAGAAATGCTAAATATTTTTTTTTGAAATAATTTAAAAATAACGTTTAGTTAATATTATTAATTCTATCTTTGACACTATTATTAACAAATTTTTTTATTACAATGGCTCAAGGCACAGTAAAATTTTTCAATGATTCAAAAGGATTCGGTTTTATAACTGAAGAAGGATCAGACAAAGACCATTTCGTACACATCTCTGGACTTATCGACGAAGTTCGTGAAGGTGATGTTGTAGAATTCGATTTACAAGAAGGAAGAAAAGGAATGAACGCAGTAAATGTAAAAGTAGTATAATTATATATTTTCTATTTAAACCATTACAAAAAAAGCCTTTCCAATTGGAAAGGCTTTTTTCGTGGCACACCTTATTACTCAATTACTTTTAAATTTATTTTTGAGTAATGTAAAAACAAAAAAAATCCAGCATACGCTGGATTTTTTTATATAATCTATAGTGTTTTATACTTAAAACATTTCACGTCCAGAAAAATGGAAAGCACCTTCAATAGCTGCATTCTCATCACTATCACTTCCGTGTACTGCATTTTCTCCAATAGAAGCTGCATATAATTTACGGATAGTACCTTCTGCTGCATCATCAGGATTAGTAGCACCAATTAAAGTTCTAAAATCTTCAACTGCATTATCTTTTTCTAAAATAGCAGCAACAATAGGTCCACGTGTCATGTACTCTACTAACTCACCAAAGAAAGGTCTTTCGTTATGTACAGCGTAAAATGCTTCAGCATCTTGCTTAGTCATTTGTGTTAACTTCATTGCAACGATTCTAAAACCTGAAGCGTTAATTTTTTCTAAGATTGCGCCAATGTACCCTTTTTCAACAGAGTCAGGCTTAAGCATTGTAAATGTTCTGTTAGTTGCCATTTTTTAATTTTAATGTTATCTAATGTAATTAATTACAACCACTGTAATTGTTATAAAGTAGCTGTTAATTTTGTGCAAAAGTACGCCATTTATTAAGAAAAACAATACAATCCAATATTAAAAAATTGTATCTTCGTTGGCTATGACAAAACAAGACATTACAGCCATTAATCAGTTATTGGCAACACCTAAAAAAATTGTAATTGTAAGCCATAAAAATCCTGATGGAGATGCTATTGGTTCTAGTTTGGCTTTATTTCATTATTTAACAAAAACTAATCATCTAGCGACTGTTATTGTCCCTAATGATTATCCAGATTTTTTAAAATGGATTCCTGGTCAAGATTTAATATTAAAATACGACAGTCAAAAAGAAGATAGCGAACAAAAAATAGCTGAAGCTGATATAATTTTTACGTTAGACTTCAACGCGTTTCATCGTGCTGGAGACATGGTAAATGTACTAACTAATAGTCAAGCATTAAAAATCATGATAGATCATCATCAACAACCTGATGATTACGCTAAATACACATATAGTGATGTTACCATGAGTAGTACATGTGAGATGATTTATAATTTTATAGAGTATTTAGACGGTTTACCTGTTATAGATAGTAATATTGCTACAGCCATTTACGTTGGTATCATGACAGATACTGGCTCTTTTAGATTTAGGTCTACAACTAGCGCTACACATAGGATTATAGCCAACTTAATAGACAAAGGTGCAGACAATACTTTTATACACAATCAAGTTTTTGACACCAATAGCTATAATAGATTACAACTTTTGGGCTGCGCCTTAAGCAACCTTAAAGTAATACCAGAATCTAGAGCTGCATTTATAACATTGTCTCAAAAAGAATTACAGCAATTTGATTACAAAAAAGGAGATACAGAAGGTTTTGTAAACTATGCTTTATCTTTAAACAATGTAGTATTGGCAGCTATATTTATTGAAGATCTACAACAAGGCATTATAAAAATATCTTTAAGATCAAAAGGTGATTTTTCTGTAAACGAAATGTCAAGAGCGCACTTCCAAGGTGGTGGACATACTAATGCTGCAGGAGGAAAAAGCGATGTAGATATTGCTAAAACTGTTGAAAAATTTATTAGTATCTTACCGCAATACAACACAGCATTACATGAAGCATAGTTTAATTATATTAATAATTACAGTTTTTACGGTTTTAGGATGTAAATCTCCTGAAGCCAGAAAACCAGTAACAGTTAGTAGTGGCTCTTTTATAGATGAATCTATTGAAAGAAATAAATCTTTAAATCAAAAAGAAACTAAAGCTATTGAAGCAATTATAGCCCAACAACCAGAAAAAAACTACCAAACATCAGGTAATGGTTTTTGGTATTATTTTGATACTAAAATTGAAAGCGATAGCTTATCTACACCCAATTTTGGAGACAAAATTGTATTTAGCTATAATATTAAGGATTTAAAAGGAACAACTATTTATAGTAAAGAGGAACTTAAAACACAAAAGTATGCAATGGATCAAGAAGAGTTATTTTCTGGTCTACGCGAAGGATTAAAATTAATGAAGGCTGGCGAGAGTGCAACTTTTATTTTTCCGTCGCAAAAAGCATACGGTTATTATGGAGATGAAAATAAAATAGGAATTAACCTTCCTATAATTTGCGAAGTTTCAGTATTTTCGATTAACCAAAAAGAATAGATATAAACCCAAAACAAATGAACAAATTAATTAAAACAATGAAACTATTATTTATTGCCTTAATGGTCAGTTTAACAAGTAGCTCTTGTCAAGATAAACACCAAGATTTGGAAGATGGTCTTTATGCCGAGTTTGTGACTAATAAAGGTACAATGGTTGCCAAATTATTTTACGAAAAAGTACCTGTTGTAGTCGCTAACTTTGTAGGATTAGCAGAAGGTACACACCCAAAATTAGCAGATTCTTTAAAAGGAAAACCATTTTATGATGGTATTATTTTCCATAGAGTTATGGATAAATTCATGATTCAAGGTGGTGACCCAACAGGAACAGGAATGGGAAGTGCTGGTTATAAGTTTTTTAGCGAGTTTGACACAAGTTTAAGTCATGACAAAGCAGGAATCTTATCTATGGCTAATTCTGGTGGTTACAATACAAACGGAAGTCAATTTTTTATAACCGAAGTACCAAAACAAAATCTTGATGGTTTTTACGCAGATGGTAGCTTAAAAAACTGTAATGGTCGCGTAAGTTGTCATTCTGTATTTGGAGAATTAGTAAAAGGATTAGAAGTACAAGACAGTATCTCTAATGTTGCTGTTAACCCAAAAAACAAACCTTTAGAAGATGTTGTGATTCAAAAATTAAATATAATACGCAAAGGTGATGCAGCTAAAGCATTTGATGCAGCTAAAGTATTTACAGAACAAGAACCATTATTACCTCAAAAATTGGAAGAGCTTAAAGCTAAAGAATTAGAGCGAATTAAAGAACAGTCAAAAGAAGCAGCTGCTAACTTTATTAAAAAACATGCTGATTTCCCTGGAGAAGTTAAAGAGTTTCCTACAGGAATGGTTATGATATTAGACGCTAAAGCAGATGGTATTACACCTAAACCTTCTGACCGTGTTTTAATTGATTGTACTGGTCTTTTTGAGGACGGAAGTTTTTTCTTTTCTACAATAGTAGAAGACGCTAAAAAATACAATAACTACAATGAAGATGCTGAAAAGCAAGGTGCATATAATGCATTTGCAATGCCATATAACGAGTCTGCTACTCTAGTTCCTGGATTTAGAGAAGCAATGTTAAATATGGATATTGGTGATAAAGCCAGAATATTTGTACCAAGTTATTTAGGTTACGGAGCTGCTGGACGTGGTCCAGTACCACCAAATGCTAACTTAATTTTTGATATAGAATTAGTTGGTTTAGATAAAAAATAAACACACCATATACTATAATAAAAAAAGCACTCTTCAGAGTGCTTTTTTTATTATCAAAACTTAAAGATTAACTACATTCTATTTTAAAAAACTTGATATAAAGTTGTCACAATAAGACCTTTATTGTGTTTTAAAACATGCGACATTAATTGTGTTTCTGAGGTTACTTTAAAATTAAAAGGTGCTTCTAAAATATTTAAACCACTCTTCTTTTTTATTCTAATACCTTGACCAGAAATAATATCTAAGTTTGGTACAAACGCCGAATTTGGAAGATGTTCGGTTAGAATAATGTATTTATATTTTATTAGTTTTTTAAGTACATTTTCCACCTCTGTATTAGATAAATGCTGTAAAACTTGTCTAATAATGGCACAATCTCCATCAGGCAATTCATCAACTGCAATATCCAAACATTTAAAATCTAAATGTTCAGCTTTATATTTAGCTTTATTATAATCTATTAAATTTTCAACGATATCTATTGCATGATATGTCTTTGTAAAAGGAACTAAATGTTTCCCAATATTAAAATCTCCACAACCTAAATCACAAACCGCTAATGGTGTTTTAAACGATTTAAAAAAGGTGAGCACAACCTCTAAATAAGGACTAATAATTTCTGGATCATGAGACCCTTCTCCAGAATAAAACTGGGTGTTATTACTTCCCCAAAGTTTCATTTCATAAACCTGCTCCATTGCCTTTTTAGTTGGCCAAGGTTGTTTTGTTCGTGTTTTTGTCATTAATAACAAGTAAGATTTTTATTGAAAACTATTTTACTTACCTTATAACAAACCTACAAATAAGTAAAAAAACATTTAATGTAAGCGACAGTTTATTTTGTAAAACGCATCTAATAACTAAACAACCAATACTATGATTAAAATACATTTAAAATCATTAGCCTTAAGTTTAATATGCGTTAGTGTACTATCTTGTAAAAACAACTCAACAACTACAACAAGTGATACCACTGTAGTACCTGTAAATAAAGACTTATTTTTAAAAGGAGGACTAGCAGAAGCCATTACCATTGAAAGTAGAACATTGTCTGATGGTACAACTGCAGATTGTTATAAAATAGTCGTAACCTCTACTCCTACAGATCATGATATGGGTCCTTGGTGCCCAACTAACATAAGCGATGATGCTTCAGCTGGAGGTATTTGGCTTAACGATGGAAAAGTCTATGATGTAGATGGAGATTTTGTTAAAAATCTAGCTACTTTTTATAATGATGACACTTGGATGCTTTACGATAGCGAAACAGGCCAAATCACTAAAACAAAAACCAAACAACAATGCCTAGAAGCTGCCAATCCAAATGTTACTGAAGAGTATCAAAATTTTTGTGTAGAGTGTTTACCGTCATTTGTTGGAGCTGTACAACACACTTATTATATACCTGTCACTCCAAAAAAAGCTAAAGAAATTTATACTTTTTCTAGTCGTCCTGGTGGACCTCCACCTGGAGCAGCAGAGGGTCGTAAAAGACCAGAAGGTAGACCTGATGGACCACCACCAAATCATGACAATAATAATAACTCTACTACCCTACCCTCAGACAGAGGTTTAGCTTTTAATGGTGTTGTTTTTAATGCACCTGCTCCTGTAGATAATATTTTAGAGGCTTACACATTAGCACCTTTTGATGATGCTGGAGGGCATATAAATCTTAATGCTGGCTACCATTATCATGCAGCAACTGGTGTGTCTAAAAAAGTAGAACAAAAAGACAAACATGCAGCCATGATAGGTTATGCTTTTGATGGCTTTGGTATTTTTGAAAACTCTGATGCAAACGGAAAAGAATACACAGATTTAGACAAAGCTAGAGGGCATTATGATGATGTCAGAGGGTATCATTACCATGTAGATAAAGCTGGAAACAACAATTTTATAAATGGATTACGTGGCGAATATGCGCAGTAGAAAAATATTAAAAACACTTATAACTTTTTATTGTTTTATAATAGGCCACATTGTTTTAGGACATAATCCTGATGTGTCTAATGTTATTTTGTCTAAAACCGAAACAGGTCAGATTGTTTTACAAATCAATAGTTCGTTAACAGCTTTTCAACAAGAAATAAATTATATAAATGGTGAAGGTGCCTATAAAACACCAGAGGAATTTAAACAATTAGTTATCAAGCATTTTAATGATAATTTTTCGATTACAATAAACGACTCCATACCATTACAATTTACAAATCCAAAAGTATTTTTAGGTCATGACACCAAATTTGTAGCACAAGTAGTTGACACGCCTGAATCTATAAATACTATTACTTTAAAAAACAAAGTGTTTAAAGATATACATAACAACCAATCTATTATTATTTTCTTATTAGATGGTTTTCCTAAGAAAAAATTCACTTTAAATCGTGATAACAATAATGTTCTAAATATTGAAAGAAAAAATAATCAATGGGTTACTATTAATAGCAAAACGACAGCTAATCCATCAAATAATTTTTTTTTAATTTACATAGGTATTGCAGTTGCTCTTGGACTTATTTCTTTATTAGTTTCTAAAAGAAATTCAGTTTTAAAGTAATCTAAACTTAGATTCCATTAATGTACAGTTTGACTATATCAGCATTTTCTTCTAAATCCCTGTAAAATTTATAAAAACGATAACTTATTGGTTAGACGTTGTAAAGAACAAAAACACTTAAAAACTGATATGATTTTAAAAAAATCAATCGCATATACTTCAAGCTGGCTTAGCACACTATATATAAGCACAATACTTGCTAGTATTACTGTATTTATTTTAATTTTCCTTCAACCATTTGATACTTACGCAGATAATATTACCAACAAAAATTTAAAATTAATTGGATACGCTACCTGTATATTATTCCCAATATTATTTATTCATATTTTAGAAGGATATTGGTTTAAATTAAATCATAAAAAATGGTATTTATACCAAGAATTAATAACACTATTTATTGGTTTTATATTAGCAGGTATCATCTCCAAATCATTTGCTACTCAAGCCGTATTTAGAACCGTTATACCTGGACACAATAGACCTGTTTTTAAAGAAAAAAAATTATGTTAATAGATAATAATACAGCAAGTGTTTGCGAACCTTTAATAGATTTATTACAATAGAAAAAGGTAGCAACTCTAGTTGGAAAAACATCAAACGGAGCAATATTAAGAGCCACTTACTTTAACATTAATCAAGACTTCGATGTATTTTTACCTATAGCAGATTTATTACACTGCAGATAGCAGTAAAATTGACATAATTGGTCTAAAACCAGACCTTCAAGTAAATGCTAAAAACGCTAAAGATTATATTCTAAAAATGATTGAATAAACCTTTACTTTTATAAATTAGTCATCATATATAACCCATAATTAAAAAGGAAAATCTAAAGATTGTGCTTTTTTTAAACAATAGCTTTAAACTTAAAACTATTATTTTAATGTATCAATTTACTGTCTTGAAATAGGCTGACTAAAAGTTAAGTAATTAAATACAAGCACCTATCTAAACACAAAATAAACAATGGCTAAAAATACGTAGTTATACGTATTGTATTTGCAAGTGCATTATTATAATTTAGCTATCAATAAACAACAATAATAAAAAGACAATTATTTGATATAAGTCACAAAAAGTTGTCATAACGGGAAAGACAACCCCAAAAACTACTATATCAGTTGTCATATAACCAGTTGCCAAACATAGCGGAATTTCACTCTGACGCAAAAAATCAAAATTTATAAAACTGCTGATTTTTTGCCAACTCAAACTCTGAAGATCTTACTCGACTGCTGAATTATT
>Ga0209295_1000151_pt1 | contig 72263 bp, 58 predicted proteins | sample Porto_5metaG_FD_187428 | JGI IMG/M metagenome (GOLD analysis project Ga0209295, IMG submission 187428) | Marine algal microbial communities from Porto, Portugal - Porto_5 metaG (SPAdes) (version 2) | ecosystem: Host-associated > Algae > Red algae > Unclassified | place: Portugal: Porto...
TGATAGCAATCGTTGAAGCATAAATAAACCTAGACAAATAATATAGATTGTTTGGTATAACCAATCAGACGTTAAGTACATTATATCGTCAATCTACTATACATGTGTTGCAGCGTTAATGTCGCTTCAAGTACTACACACATATTCTCCGTGCAAAGATATCACTTGTATACATTATGCTCTTTCATACTCCTACGAATCATCGCCCTGATACAAATATTTTGATATAAGTACTATTACCCAACTGTCATAGGCTTATTTTGAAAAACGCAGTTATATCAGATACTTTGGTTATGTGTTTGCGTCTAACATGCCTAATGATTTTCCTTACAGCGAGAGTATCTGTATTCACCGTAATAAATTGTGGTTTTGCCATTTCATTTTGCACTTAAAACCACGACAATATGGCTTTATGTCAACATAAGTTCTGACATGATGCAATGATAATAAGAATGCTGTTATTCAAATACTGTTATAAGGACAAATTATGGCTATTGCTGCTTCACGCTCTGCACCTATTGGCTTAGTCATTGGTTGTATCATTTTTGGATTGGGCAGCTTAATTGTCGCTCACGTCGATATTGGTGGTTGGGCCATGTCGTTTTGGCGATTGGCTGTGTCTGGTATTGTATTTGCGGTATTGGCTAAGATCATGGGCCAACGTATGCCTGCATCAAGGCGTGCCATTTTTTATGCGCTACTATCCGGAGCGTTTTTAGGATTAGATTTGGCACTGTGGCATGAGAGTATTTATGCGGTTGGGCCTGGTATTTCGACGCTGCTTAATAGTTTGCAAATATTTTTCTTAGCCGCGATTGGGTTTTTATATTTTAATGAACGTCAATCTATTGTGCAGCTTATTAGTTTATTTTTGGCCATGATAGGCGTGGCGATGATAGGTAGCCCTGAATTTGCACACAACACTGCGGCGACTTGGGGGTTTGTCACGGGTATTGTATCAGGTGCCATGCTAGCTGCATCAATGACCTTTATCCGCAAAACACACGACACTGAGCCGACATCCATATTTATGCTAATGCAGCTGATCAGTATCGGAGGCGTCTTGGCCATGATTATACCGATGTTTGTATTTGATACCGGTAATATCCTGCCCAATACATGGTCTGAGATTGGCTGGGTGCTTATCTATGGTACGGTAATGCAGTGCTTGGCATGGGGATTGATTGCCTACTCTATTCCTAAGCTGTCTCTGGCACTGACTGGGCTGCTATTGTTGACTGAACCTATTGCAGCCCTTGTCATTGACTATAGCTGGCTGGACAAGCCGATTAATACTTTGCAGTGGAGTGGCGCACTATTAACGATGTTTGCTATTTACTTAGGCTCTTTAAAACCAAAACCACGCGCCCTTCGCCGCTATCGATTTTTTTCAAGATTTTACAAGCGTGACTATAAGTAATATTAATTTTTTTCAATACTGTTGCTCAGTATTGCCATACAAAAAAGCGCCCATGCTATCGATAGCATGGGCGCTGTTTATTAGAGGAGATATGCTTTGACTGTTTTTACTCAATAGACTCACGCTACAGTCTCATAAGCATTAATTATTTCGCTTCAGAACTTTTATTAAATAACGCGTTCAACACGATAGCGGCTAAAGTAGCTGTACCAATACCACCTAAATCAAAACCACCTAGGTGCAAGCTAAAGTTACCAGTACCCATAATGACCGTCACTGCCGCGATGATTAGGTTGCTGTTTTTACTAAAATCAATATGGCTATCGATCCAGATCTTTATACCAGCAACCGTGATAAGACCGAAGACAACAATAGAAGCACCGCCTAGTAGAGCTGCTGGTATGGTTTGAATGATCGCACCAAACTTTGGTGAGAGCCCCAATATGATCGCAACGATACCTGCTACGACAAATATCGTCGTACTATACACTTTAGTAACCGCCATGACACCGATATTTTCAGCATAAGTAGTCACACCTGTACCACCAAATCCTGCCGAAAAAGTTGTGGCTAAACCATCGGCCAAAAATGCTCGGCCCATATAAGGAGTCACTCGAGCCTTGGTCATGCCCTCTACGGCCTTAAAGTGTCCTAGATTTTCAGCCACCAAAATAAATGCCACAGGTGCAATTAGGATAATAGCGCTCATCTCAAAGCGCGGCGTATGAATGCTTGGTAGTCCCAACCATGAAGCGGCAGCTACCGTACTAAAATCAATCGCCGTACCAAAGCCTAAAATATTGGTCATGACAAAATAAGCAACGTACGACAGCACTAGACCGACGAGTAGCAATAGACGACGCAACATACCGCGAGTAAATACTGCCACACCACTAATGAGCAATACGGTCAAGGTGGCCATCCAAGCATCAAACTGATTGGCAGACACGCCTTGAATGGTCACTGGCGCCAAGTTAAGACCGATAATCATGACAATTGCACCCGTCACGATAGGTGGCATTAAGCGCTCAATCCAACCTGTACCTGTCTTCATCACTAGTAGACCAATCAATGCATAAATAATACCGCAGGCCATAATACCGCCTAGCGCAACATTTAGATTGTCATTGAACCCTGCGCCTGCATAAGCGGTCACCGCGATGACTGGACCAATAAAAGCGAAGCTTGATCCCAAGTAGCTCGGCATGCGCCCACCGGTAATCATAAAGAACATTACCGTACAGATACCAGACATCAAGATAGCTAAGTTAGGATCAAACCCCATCAGTAAAGGCGCAAGTACGGTTGCACCAAACATGGCAAAGGTATGCTGTATACCGAGCAATACGCTCTTTGACGGAGGTAGATAATCGTTGATACCGACTGGATCACGATCCAAGTCGCCTTTATAAGGACGCCATGTCGGGAACCAACGACCATTTTCGAAGTCTGGATTGTGCGGATAATTGATAGCGGCTGAATCAATGCCTGAAGAAACAATACCTGAAGAATCTAAGGCATTTTGAGTCGATAGATCTTGAGCGCTATTGTCTGACGCTGATGAAGGGTCTTTTTGAGATGGCATGCGCGCTTGTCCTATGTGAGCTAAGCTAAAGTAATAGGCTGGGGCGTGTTGAATATTCGACCATGGCACTAACAGAGACTATTTGTGAATGTTCAATACGCCCTTGAATAACTGATGAAATAAGAATATTAATAAATGGACATATTTCTAATGGCTTGTATAAATAGCAGAACGTTAAGTCTTTCTATCTATAATATGTCACCCCAATTCATTCATTTATGTTGTAATATGACAAACCAAAAGTATTATTTGGTATGATAGCCATATCTTGCTAGATGTATGAATACGGATGTGTCTGACTAAAAAATTCAGTCTTTTCTAATCTGTCTTATTTCACGATGATAACCAACTTACAGGATGTTACATAGTTGTTGACTGCGAGCATGATAACGGAGTTTCAAAATAAATAAAAGTTATTATTCAACTGCCCTCAGTGCTCATTTACCTTATAACTTTCATAAATAGTGTCTCGCGCCCACCTACTAACGGTGACTAGGAGCGATGGCTGTCTATTATATTCTTCACAAAAGCGCCCAATGCCATAGATAAAATAGGCTAAAGCGCTTAAAATTTTTGGTAACTTATTATGATCAGTGTTTTTGATTTATTTAAAATTGGCATCGGCCCATCCAGTTCGCATACAGTCGGACCGATGGTCGCTGCAAACTTGTTTTTGACCTCGCTCACTGAGCGGATGGAATTGACTGCAGTTAAGACCATTGAGATTGAACTGTATGGCTCTTTGGCGGCAACCGGAAAAGGCCATGCAACAGATACCGCTATATTGTTAGGACTGCTTGGACATACGCCTAGCACAATAGACACACGCATGACCAGTAGCTATCTATCTCCTATTTTCTCTGACAAAATTCTCAATGTATCAGGCACGCATACGATTGCTTTTGATACAGAGCAAGATATCTACTGGTATGACGATACTGTGCTGCCTTATCACCCCAATGCATTGACGCTACGCGCTATCTCAACTGAAGGCGTTCGCTATCAGCAGACTTATTATTCAGTCGGTGGCGGTTTTGTTATTAATGAAGAAGATGCGACTAACCCTGACGAAGATCATGCCAGCCCGACCATCGATAGAGTGCCTTATCCTTTTAATAACGCCGCAGAGCTACTAGAGCAATGTCGTGAGCATGACTTGAGCATCAGCGAATTGGTACTAGCAAACGAATGTCACTTCCATGCCAAAGAAGAAGTATTTGCTTATCTAGATAGCATTTGGGAAGTGATGCAAGACTGCGTCAAACAAGGTTGTGAAAATGGCGGCATCCTGCCAGGCGGATTAGATGTAAAACGCCGTGCCCAAGATTTGCATACACAGCTGTGCGCTGAAAAAGACCAACCTATCACCAAGACTGATAAGTTAGCCGCTATGGACTGGGTCGATTTGTACGCGCTCGCCGTCAATGAAGAAAATGCCAATGGCGGCAAAGTAGTCACAGCACCAACCAATGGCGCAGCAGGTATCATTCCTGCCGTACTGCACTATTATCGTGACTTTTTGCCAAACTACAGCCAAGATGGGGTTCGTAAGTTTTTGCTAAACGCCACTGCTATCGGTAGCCTTATCAAGCAAAATGCCTCAATCTCTGGTGCTGAAGTCGGTTGCCAAGGTGAGGTTGGTTCTGCCTGTGCAATGGCAGGCTCAGCACTGGCAGAAATTATGAACGGCACGCCAGCTAAATGCTTAAATGCAGCAGAGATTGGTATTGAGCATAATCTTGGTCTTACTTGTGATCCTATTGGTGGACTGGTACAAGTACCTTGTATTGAACGTAATGCGATGGGCGCAGTCAAGGCAATTAATGCCGCACGTCTAGCCTGTAGAGGTAATGGTCAACACTTCGTATCACTAGACAAAGCGATAGAGACTATGAAGCAGACAGGTGCCGATATGTCTGATAAATATAAAGAGACAGCACGAGGCGGTCTGGCAGTCTATGCTGATAATAGAATACCTACGGCAACGCGCGGCGTCAGTGTCAACTACAGTCAATGCTAAGTTAATTTGTCAAAAAATAATTTACTGACAATAGAAACAATAAAAAGGCCTCTAACGAATTAGAGGCCTTTTTATCATGTATAACTTTATAGCGTGTAACTGAATTATCAGCTACATATTGCTATCAATATTATTCAGCAGTTTTTGATACCACTTCGTTTAGAATCCAAACTGGCTGCACGACATTAGAGCCTTCTGCTTTTACTGCTTCTTGGCGTACATCTAGGACATAACGATAGTTTGGCTCATAAGTAAAACCTTGAATATTGCCGTTTAACGTAGTGTAGTTTTTCTGGTAGGTCTGACGATATTGTAAGCACTGTGATTCAACCATGCTGCCATCAGTAGCAGTCAGGTCGCATACTGCTTTACGCGGCGCAACTTCTACCTCAAAACTTGGGATATTGACCACTTTTACATCCATAGGTTGTCCTTCAACAACCATTGTACGCTCATTGTCCATACCCATCGTAGAACAACCAGCAAGGGCAAAAGTCGTCATTAATGCTGTAAGTGCTAATTTTTTCATTATTCAATCCTCAGATAATTGTTATTAATTCTTTATTGCTAGCTTATTTATTTACTTAGCTACTAATTTATTCTTACTTCAATCAACTTATTATTTTGAACACCTTATCTTGCTTTGCTACAAGCTAACAAGGCTGTTTGCTTCTTACTGAAAATAGTATAGAGTGCCTATCGCTTTACCCTCTATGACTGCTTTGTAAAGTAACGTCAGCTTTTGCAACTGATGTTAATAAAGCGTATTGAATAGCAGAGTGATTTGCTACTAAGCAGGGGTTTCACGTTAAAAAGCCAGAACAATATATGTTCTGGCTTTGATACCTTTACGCATATTCTGTTTTTTTAAAAATGACTAGCTACGATAATCAGCGTTTATTTTGACGTAATCGTATGATAAATCGCAGGTATATACAGTATCGCTAGCATCACCACGGGCGAGGTCAATATGAATAGTAATCTCAGGTCGGCTCATGACTGTTTTGCCCGCCTCCTCTGTATAGTCAGGTGCAACACCGCCGTTTTGGCAAATCATTACCTCATCTAGATACACATCGACTTGCTCTGTGTCTAGGTCTTCAATACCAGCATAGCCCACTGCTGCTAATATGCGTCCCCAGTTAGCATCACTAGCAAAGAATGCCGTTTTTACTAAGGGTGAATGGGCGACTGCATAAGCCACATCGCAGCATTCTTGTGTGGTTTTACCACCAGTCACCTTGACCGTCATGAATTTAGTAGCGCCTTCGCCATCACGTACAATCAATTGTGCCAGACGGACAAATACGTCGGCTAATGCATCAAATACAGCCTGATAATGTGGATGCGCTGGACTATCAATCACCTCTGAGCTAGCAGCACCTGTTGCGATCAACACACAACAATCATTGGTTGAGGTATCGCCGTCCACGGTAATTCGGTTGAAAGACTGCTCATTGATAGCGCTTAGCATCTCTTGCAATAAGTCAGCAGCGATATTAGCATCTGTCGCCACATAGCCTAGCATAGTCGCCATATTTGGGCGTATCATTCCTGAGCCTTTAGACATACCAGTTATATGATAGCTAGTACCTGCTACATCAATTTTTTGACTGGCTAATTTAGGAATGGTATCTGTCGTACGAATGCCATTAGCAGCAGCTAGCCAGCTATCAGGCGCTAGATTAGCCAATGCATTATCCAGACCTGCGATGACCGCATCACTATTTAACGGCTCACCAATCACGCCGGTAGAGAATGGCAATATTGTGTTGGTATCTGCACCAGCTTTATCAGCCAATGCTGTACAAATATCAATAGCGCGGCGCTTACCATCAGCGCCCGTACCTGCATTTGCGTTACCAGTATTAGTGACTAAATAGCGCGGACTGACCTTAGCAAAATGCTCACGCAATACTCGCACTGGCGCGGCGCAAAAGGTATTTTTGGTGGTGACAACCGCAGTAGTGGCCTTATCCGATATTTCGATAACTACTAAATCATCGCGGTCTTTGTAGCGAACGCCTGCCGCTGTAGTACTGAGCTTGATACCATCGATAGGATAGATAACGTCAGGTACTGATACATTTCCAACAGCCATAATAAAATCCTTATTTTTCAATTTTTATCGTTATTTACGGAATGCGAAGTGATAAATACTATCGTCAGTTCAAGATTATTCGGATACAAGAAGAACTAGCTGCAGCACTACAACCAACAGAATTAGCGAACTCAGCATCGTATCTAATTGGCATGAGATTGACTATATAGGTATCACGGTATATAAGTATTACGATTTCTTTAGGTCAAATGCCGACCAAATCGGTGCATGGTCAGATGGTTTCTCCATAGCACGTAGCTCATAACTGATACCAGCATCGATACATTTATCGATTAGATCCGAGGTACATAGAATATGATCAATACGTAACCCGCGCTTAGGTTCATCATTAAAACCGCGACTGCGATAGTCAAACCAGCTGTATAACTCAGTGCTCTCTGGATAATGCAGACGGTAAGTATCTGTCAGCTCACGTGACATCAGTGCTGAATACCATTCGCGCTCTTCTGGCAAAAATGAGGTTTTTCTATTTTTCAGCCAACGCTTAGCATTAACTTCACCGATACCAATATCGATATCTTCTGGTGCGATATTCATATCACCCATGACGATAACCGAACGACCTTCCGCTTTTAGTGTATCAATATAAGCCATCAAATTGGCATAATAAGCGCGCTTCATAGGAAATTTAGTTGGGTGATCTTGGCTCTCTCCTTGCGGAAAATATCCGTTAAGTACATCTACTTCACGACCTTCAAACTCATAACGTGCATGGATAAAGCGCTTTTGGGCTTCTTCATCTTCGCCAGGGAAGCCTTTTTGTACGAATACAGGTGCAGCTTTGGATAACAGTGCAACGCCGTAATGCCCTTTTTGTCCAAAGTACTCTACGTGGTAGCCTAGGCTTTCGATATCGCTAAGCGGAAATTGATCATCATGAACCTTGGTTTCTTGTAGGCCCATGACATCAGGATCGATTACCTCGCGCACCGCCTCAAGCTGATGCTGGCGTGCACGGATACCATTGATGTTAAAACTGACAAAACGGGTCATAAACTGTCCTATATTGATTGGTTAGAATATAGCGCTCTATAAATGGGGGAAATATAAACGACTATGATAACAAATGTAAGCGGTTCTAGCGGTTGCATGGCCTGATATCTTGAGCTAGAGTAACTCTATTATAAGCACTATCTACTATTGGTCTATCTGAAACACTTTTATTCAACAATACTTATTAAAAATATCGAGCATCACTATGACAACAATTAAGCAAAAAAATACGACATCAGCCATGAATGATGACATCAAACCATTATTTGCTAAAGATTATAACGTCTATATTAACCATACTGATGCTGGCGGTATAGTCTATCATGCCAATCATTTGGTGTTTTTTGAAAACTGCCGACGCGACTGGTTTACTGAGCTGGGCTTAAATGGGTATTTTTTGCAAACTGATAGCGGTGAAGTGCAGCATTTTGTCGTGAGTCAGGCGGACTTGCAATACAAAAGAGCCATTCTATTAGATGAGGTGATTAGCGTACGTATCGATAAAGTGGAGCTAAAACCTGCCAGCATCATATTTTATCAAAGCATATATCGCAATCTACCAAATCATAGCACTACCGAAACAGATGATAGCCAGCTACTAAGCAGCAGCAAAATTGTCATTGCCTGCGTACAAAACCTTGTCAAACCAGAGCCAATGAGCAATGATGAAATAGGCAGCGATAAATCTGATACTGCTGCAGTGACAACCACGCCAATGCGTCCTATTCGTGTACCAAAAAAATTGCGCGTTACGATCGAACAAGCTATCGACGAGCAAATAAATGGTCAGCAGTAGAACTGCTATGAGCATAGATACGGATAGAGTGTTGCTTGAATTTGATAATCTACGGGTATATAGCCAACGAACGATACGTACTCATAGCATTAAAGATAGCAAAGAAGCCTCGAATAAAATCTCTATGCCGTTTAGCATTTATCAAAAGTGGACAAGTAAGCTAACCGCAAACACTTCATTGAATAAAGAGCCATCAACTCCTGATCGAACGCTAATAAGCGGTGCAAGCGGTACGCTATTATCAGGGCAGGTCACTGTTTTAACTGGAGCGTCTGGTAGCGGTAAATCAGTACTGCTGCGAGTATTGGCAGGATTACTGCCTATGAGTAGCGGTACTGTTTGTTTGCACGATGACGCGTCAAATAATGTTTGCCACGATATTCATGAGACTGCACCTATACGGTGGCGCCAGCAAGTTGCCCTACTCGCTCAGCATCCACAGCTGTTAGACGGTAGTGTCCTTGAAAACTTACAAATGCCTTATCAGTTGCATGCTCACCAGTCGCAGACTTTTGATAGAGACTGGCATGTTGCTCAGCTTGAACACTTAGATAGAAGTGCAGATTTTTTGCAACAGGAAGCCAAGCACTTATCTGGTGGCGAGCGGCAACTGGTCAATACATTGCGTCTATTGCAGCTTAGTCCACAAGTGCTATTACTAGACGAACCAACTGCTGCTTTGGACATTGATACGTCTGCACAGCTAGTCAATTTGCTCATCAGCTGGTTGCACACAGATGCACAGCGCACACTCCTATGGGTAACTCACGACACAAAAGATATTATGCCTTTGGCGAATGGACATTGGTATATGCAGGCAGGTGTACTCACCGTAGACTCTTGAAGAACTCTTGTTCAATAATATTTAATCAAATGAGTAAGTCGTCGCTTAGTTGCTCAGACAATTTGGCCCGTTAATCACCTCAATCCTCACTTTATATAATTCCTATAATTACTCTTACAATAAGCTCATATGAGTGGTACAAATGATATGCAAATTTTCCTCACTTATAGTGATATCGCTCTTGCTAGCAGCCTAATTATCATTGTATTGCTCATCTCTTGGCGGTTACGTTTAAAGCTAAGCAAAACCCTTTTGATAGCGGCATTTCGTACGATCGTACAGCTTAGCTTTATTGGGCTGATACTGGCGTGGATTTTTGCACGTGAGCAATGGTATGAAGTGCTACTTATATTAACGGTCATGACTTTAATTGCAGGAAGTGCCGCCAAAAATCGCGTTAAACGCAGCTATAAAGGTTTATTAACAGATACGTTATTGGCAGTCGGCATCTCAGCAATACTAGTAACGGCGATTGCGATTATAGCGATCTTGAATGTGCAGCCTTGGTATACACCGCAATTCATTATTCCTATATTGGGTCTGATATTAGGGAACTCTCTGACTGCCATTTCGTTGACGAGCAATCAGTTGATTGAATCCTTTCATGAGCAATCTGGACGTATCGAGATGATGCTCAGTCTATCTGCTAAACCATTCGAAGCCGTCCATGAGCAGATAAAAGCAGCTATCACTAATGGTATGACTCCGACTTTGAACTCTATGTTAGTCGTTGGTATTGTTAGCTTGCCAGGTATGATGACGGGTCAAATCCTAGCAGGCGCCGATCCCACTCAAGCCGTACGCTATCAAATAATCACTATGTTCCTGATATGTGTCAGCAGCACGCTTGGCTGCACTATCAGTGCATTACTTATCTATCGACGTTTCTTTAATAAAAACGAGCAATTCATTTTGCCGTAATAATTTTGGCACTTGTATTCGTTTTTACTTTATAAACTCACCAATATCAGTTAGCTAATCCTTCGTTTAGGAAATAACAAAGTTAATATATTCTTATAAATTAATATATGTACTGATCAGTATCGCTTACTGGTATTGTTTTAGACTGAATTCATGCTAATGTATTGCTCAAATGTATCGTTTTTTTGATACTTTATTTGTAAGTAGCAGATAAATAGTTTTATGACGAGCGCTGTTTTTATTGTTGAATTTTTCATTCAGTCTTTCTATTTAACGCTTTTTTAAATATTTATTAAATAAAATACTTTTATAGCGGCAAAAATATTAGCTATTAATCAATAGACAGGGATGCTATTGAATGTGATATATATCACCTAAATAGATGGTGGTTTGTACTACTGATAGATTGACAATTATCCTCTTAAACCACTTTAGCCTATATCAAATCGCAAGGATGCTAACTATGATATCGAACAAACCTTGGCTTTCTCAATATCCAGCCGGTGTGCCAAAAACCATTAATCCCGATAGATATAGCAGCATCATGGAGCTGTACGAAGAGTGTTTCGATCGCTTCCGTGGTCATCCGATGAGCATTTGTATGGGAGTAACCCATACTTATGGTGATATTGATAACGCTTCACTGGCAGTCGCGGCTTGGCTACAGAATCAAGGTTTGCCAAAAGGCAGTGTCATCGCTCTCATGATGCCAAACGTTCCGCAATATCTGCCTACCATGATTGGAATATTGCGTGCAGGCTATGTTTGCACCCCTGTTAACCCTCTATATACTGGTCGAGAATTACGTCATCAGCTTAACGATTCTGGTGCCCAAGCAATTTTTGTAGTCGATAACTTTGCCCAAGCGCTTGAACAAGTCATTGAAGAAACGTCTATCAAACGTGTCATCCTATCGAAAATGGGCGATATGATGGGTTTGAAAGGTATTTTGGTCAATACAATTATTCGTCAGGTCAAACGCTTAGTCCCTAAATACAATCTCAATGACCCTAAGTACCATGTCACTAAATTACCTGAAGTATTGAAAAAAGGTAAAAACCTACCTTTTCAACAACCAGTCATGTCTCTGGACCAAAAAGCATTTTTACAATATACGGGTGGTACTACAGGACTCTCAAAAGGCGCTATTTTGTCACAGCGTAATATCGTGGCAGCAGCGATGCAGTCAGAAGCATGGACCCGTCCTATCACGTCAGAAATCAATGAAGTATATATCAATATGGTGATGGCGCTGCCGTTGTATCACATTTTTGCATTCATGCTGAGCTTACTTGGTATGCGTTCAGGCTATACGTTTATTTTAGTCCCTAATCCACGTGATATTCCTGGATTTGTTAAAACCTTATCAAAACAACCATTCCATATCTTCCCTGCAGTCAATACCCTCTTTAAAGGGCTGCTCGATAATCCAAACTTTAAAGATTTGGACTTTAGCTCACTACGTATCTCACAAGCTGGTGGTATGGCAGCCACTGAGCAAACCGCAAAACGCTGGTTAGAAGTGACTGGTTGCGCGATGATCGAAGGTTGGGGTATGACAGAAGGTGTTGCGGTCGGTACCGCCAACGTCATTACTAATCGTGAGTTTAATGGTACGATTGGAGTGCCTGCTCCTGGTGTCGATGTTATCATTATCGATGAAGAAGGCAAGCATGTAGATCTAAATGAAGGGGGCGAGCTATGCATTAAAGGCCCTAATGTAACCTCTGGATATCTGAATAGAGACAGTAGTGCTGATTTTACTAGTGATGGTTATTTCCGTACTGGTGATATTGTCAGCATGGATGACAAGGGTTATATTAAACTGCTAGATCGCAAAAAAGACATGATTTTGGTTTCAGGATTTAATGTATTCCCAAACGAAATTGAATCCGTGATGCTCGACTGTGACGGCATTCTTGACTGCGCAGTAATTGGTATTCCTGATAGTCATCAAGGTGAAGCGGTCAAAATATATGTAGTTCCTGAAGACAATAATGTTACCAAGGAAGTCATTACAGACTTTGCGTTGGATAACCTAACAGGTTATAAGTGTCCTCGTCATATTGAGTTTGTAAGCGACTTACCAAAAAGCAATGTCGGTAAAGTACTGCGTCAAAAATTGCGTGAAAAACACAATGCAGACTATCCTCAAATATAAACATACATTAAATTTTTAAAATTTCTAAAAATATAATTTTATTTTTATCAAAGAGCATCTTTCATCAATTGTGAGATGCTTTTTTATACATTCATATTCTGTCATTTACCTATCAAACTACACTACTATAATTACTATGGGTCTGCTTTTATATTCATCTATATGGTATTTTTTGAATAAATATTATGCTAATTGCTTGATAAGCAAGTAGATTATATCTTTAAGCATTTTCTAACTATTCAACATATATTCTTTCATTTATCAAATTTAACTGTAAACTATCAAGTTCTTGTATAAGAATAACAGGCAGAGTTGTAGTTATGTTAATGTGTTGCCAAAATGTGTCACTATACTTTCTGTTATTTTGATCTTATATAATTAAGCCTAATATTGATTAACAGTATTTACTAGTAGCTATTTTCATTACCAAAACATTAATTGGTCTTTTAATCTGATGAGATAATGATGCTCTATGGTTAAACCAACCTTTATCAGGGCCCCGTATTTTAGCAGTATGTGATATATAGGATAACACTCGACAATTTCTTGCTAATGGAGTAGAGATATAAATTGTTGACATGGATGTGACTACTTTTTTATAGAGCCTTAATTTATTTTAATATTTAAGGACGCTAATCATGACTGTAGATAAACCTTGGCTTGCTCAATACCCAGCAAACGTACCCAAGACGATTAATCCTGATCAGTATGAAAGCCTCATAGAGTTATATGAAGAGTGTTTCAATCGCTTTCGTATGCACCCAATGACTATCTGTATGGGTGTTACGCATACTTATGGTGATGTAGATAACGCTTCACTGGCAGTAGCAGCGTGGTTACAGGCTCAAGGTTTACCTAAAGGTAGTGTAGTGGCGCTCATGATGCCAAACGTTCCACAATATCTACCGACTATGATTGGTATTTTACGTGCAGGTTACGTTTGTACACCGATAAATCCACTATATACGGGTCGTGAGCTGCGTCATCAATTAAACGACTCGGGTGCTCAGGTTATCTTTGTCGTGGATAACTTTGCCCAAGCTCTAGAGCAAGTCATTGAAGAGACCAACATCAAACGTATCGTACTATCAAAAATGGGCGATATGATGGGACTAAAGGGTATCTTAGTCAATACGGTCATTCGTCAGGTCAAACGCTTGGTCCCAAAATACAACCTGAACGATCCAAAATACAATGTCACTAAATTCCCTGAAGTATTGAAAAAGGGAAAAAATCTACCAATTCAAGCACCAAAGACCACCCTACAACAAAAAGCGATTTTGCAGTATACAGGTGGTACGACTGGACTATCTAAAGGTGCTGTCCTAACACAACGTAATGTTGTCGCTGCTGCTATGCAATCAGAAGCATGGTATCGCCCTGTGACTTCCGGTATCAATGAGGTATATATCAATATGGTTATGGCACTACCGCTGTATCATATTTTTGCCTTTATGCTAAGTCTACTCGGTATGCGGTCAGGTTACACCTTTATTCTGGTACCCAATCCGCGCGATATGCCAGGGTTTGTTAAGACCTTATCAAAACAACCGTTCCACATCTTTCCTGCGGTCAACACTTTGTTCAAAGGATTGCTTGACCAACCAAACTTTAAAGATTTGGACTTTAGCTCGCTACATATTACACAAGCAGGTGGTATGGCGGCAACTGAGCAAACCGCAGCGCGTTGGTTGGAAGTGACTGGCTGCCCTATGGTTGAAGGCTGGGGTATGACAGAAGGTGTCGCAGCAGGTACTGCTAACGTTATCACTGACCGTAAATTCAACGGTACCATTGGGATACCTGTTCCGAGTGTCGATATCATTGTAGTAGATGATAACGGCAAACGTGTGGGATTTGATCAAGCGGGTGAGATGTGCATCAAAGGCCCTAACATTACATCTGGTTACTTCAATAAAGACAATACTAATGATTTTACAAGCGATGGTTATTTCCGTACAGGTGATATTATTAGCATGGATGAAAAGGGTTATATTACTCTACTAGATCGCAAAAAAGACATGATCTTAGTCTCAGGTTTTAACGTATTCCCGAATGAGATCGAATCTGTCATGCTCGATTGTACTGGTATCGTCGATTGTGCCGTGATCGGTATTCCTGATGAGCACCAAGGTGAAGCGGTGAAAATTTACATCGTACCAGCAGATAACAATGTCACCAAAGAAGTCATCAAAGAGTTTGCACTTGAAAATTTGACGGGTTATAAATGCCCACGTCATATTGAATTTGTCAGTGAATTACCGAAAAGTAATGTCGGTAAAATATTACGTCAAAAACTGCGTGAACAGCACATGTCAGACAACCCTCAAACTCTCTAATACGAGACACTATAGACGTAGAGTTTCAAAAAACAAAAAAGCCCTTTACCTAATAAGTAGAGGGCTTTCGTTTATCTTCTATATATCTACTTATTTGCTTTATTGATCACTTGCAATGGCATGTACTTCATTGCCTGCCCTACAATCGACCATGGTACGCTAGGTACATAAGCCTTCTCTACGCCAGCTTCAATCGCTGTAACAATAGCCTTGGTGCCCGTATCAGTATCTACTTCGAACGGTAATGGTTTGGCATTTTCGTTGATTTCTGTGCGAATATAACCTGGGTAAATAGTGGATACTTTAATCGGTAATTTGGTCAATAACATATCAGCACGAATGCCTTCTGCCAGATGAGCCAAGCCGGCTTTACTAGCCCCATAAGCTGTCAAATGTTTTGGCATACCACGAACGGCCGACATGCTTGATATCACCACTAAATGACCGCTATTTTGCGTTCGAAAAATATTCATAGCGGCTTCGCATTGCGCTAATGCTGAAATGAAATTGATTTCAACTGTACGTCGGTTCGTCTCAAAGCGGCCTTTACCGATTCGTCGACTGTCGCCAACACCAGCATTTACAATCACTTTATCGATATGACCAAAGTCAGCAGTAAAGGCATCAAAAACTTCAAAGATTGCATCATAATCGCTGACATCTAATGTTCGGCATTCAACTCGAATATTGAGATGCTTGTCCATCAGTTCTGACTTTAAATGTTCTAAACGATCAGTACGACGCGCACATATCGCCAAGTTGTAGCCAAGGCTAGCAAACAGTCTTGCCATACCCTCGCCCAAACCTGAACTGGCACCTGTGATAAGTACCGTTCTACCTTTGCCTACTTGCTGATTATTTAAGTCTTTTAAATAATGTGCAGGTCGAATGGCACTGACTATTTGGTTTTTACGATGGCGTGCACTTTTAGCAACCAATTTTATGAATTTATTTTGCATGTACAGTCCCTTGTCTATCGATATCGTACAGAATCAAATCGGTAATTTTTTAGTATAAACAATGATATTACTTATACTTTAAGAAAATATGACCCTATATTAACCGCAAAATCATACGCAAGTTTATCGCCATGTCACAAATGGTTTACCATCAGAAAACAAATGACTGTACTCATTTAAAGATAGCAAGCGAGAACTTTGGTTTTTTAAAGTAATAGAAGTCACACCAGTATTTACCAAGCTTTTATTCAACTGATAAGCTGTCTGACTGCCTTGTCGCAATAACTGGGCAGTAATTGCAGCAATGACACCGCCTGAAGTAAATACGAGTACCGTACTATCTTCATTTAAGCTCATGCTTGCTACTTTTGTGCGTACTTGCTCAATGGCTTGCTGTGCACGCTCATTAAACTGTGGCCAACTTTCAATATAATCTTGATCATTGTCCCCACCATGCCAGCGTTGCATCGCTTGATCAAACAGTTCAGCCAATCGTGTGGCTGGTGACTCTGCTTTGGCTATTTCAGCCGAGATATCCGCTCGATTGCCAGCTGCCTCTGCTGACTTGACGAACACGTCTTTATGATTAAATTCATCAAATTGCGGCAGAATATAACTATCTGGCTGATCAAAGTTGATTGCAGGCGCAACAGCTGTGCCATCGCTATTACTAGCATATACAGATGACTGGTAACGCTCCCAAAAATGACGTGCTGAGTCTTGCTGCCGAACCAACCTACCAGTAAATATGGCATCAATGCGGCGCTGCGTAGCTGCATAGTGCTGACCTAGCATTTGGGCTTGGATAGTACCTAGCTCTGAGAGCTGATCATAGTTTTCTTGTCCAAAAGACGCTTGGCCATGACGTGCTAAAAGTATGGTTGTCATAAATTATTACCTTTTATCATATTTGCTAAAGTACGGTTTGCTGAATACTTACGCTTCAGGAGAGTCAGGTGCTTTTGCAAAATAACCTTTTGGTAAAATACTTTTGACCACCTTTTGGACAGGGCTTGGTAACTGCTCGATAGCAGCAGCATCTACACCTATGTCTTCTAAATGCGGCTGAACATGTGCACTGAATAAGGCTTCGCCTTCATATTGCGCAATCAGTTTCAAACATTTGGCATGCATGACATGTATAACGAGCCAAGCATTTTTAAAAGCTGGATTGGTGGTTTGCTTATGATAATAACGATAGTAGATTTGTTGAATGATGCCTGATAGGCGGAATAATCCGAATACTTCATAAAAAGTCCAGTTATCTATCTCCAAACCTGACTGTTTTAGATAGTATTCAACCACTTCATCACGCGTCATCATGCCTTCTAAATGTGTCGGCTGACGACGGAACTGCTGCATGATAATATTATCATCTTCTTCAATCCAATAAGCCAACGCACTACCCAAGTCCATCAATGGATCGCCAAGGGTTGCCATCTCCCAGTCGAGCACGCCAATAACTTTGGTCGGCTCATCTGCATCAAGTATGACATTGTCAAAGCGCCAATCATTATGAATGATACAAGTTTTGCTATCAGCAGGCGTGTGCTTAGCAAGCCATTGTCTAACCAGTGCAAAGCTCGGTACGTTAGGTGTCTTTGCTTTAACATACCGTTTATCCCAACCACTAATCTGGCGTTCACAGTAACCTTCACCGCGACCCAAATTAACCAAATCAGAATGCTCGGTGTAGTCTATCTGATGTAACTCTACCAAAGCGTCTAATACATTGGTGCAAAGCAGACGCGTTTGCTCAGGATTCAGATCAATACCTTCTGGCAATTCTGCACGAGGGATAATACCCTCCATCCGCTCCATCACATAAAAGTCAGCGCCGATAACAGCTTCATCCGTACATAGCGCAATCATCTCAGGTACATAAGGATAAGCGTCTTTTAATGCTTTTTGAACGGTGTACTCACGCACCATGTCATGGGCAGATTTTGCCTTGGTACCTTTTGGCGGACGACGTAATATGAGGTCTTGGTTTTTATCTTTACCTTCATACTGTAGTCGATACGTCCAGTTTGATGCGCCGCCTGAGAACTGAGTGACCGTAGGCTCGCCTACCACGTCGACGCCTTGACCGCGAAGCCATTCACTGACTGCTTTGGCATCAAGCTCTTCACCTTCGCGTACGGCACCGCCTTTGTCTAGTACTTTATTATCAGTTGCCATGAGACATTCCTTATCATGTGGTCATTTATTTTTATAACAGATATGCAAGCCAGTTCTCAATTCAATTTAGCTCATTCTTCTCACTATTTTTGAAATAAGGACTCGCTCTAGTGATGAAAAATTCACTACTAAGTCGTTAATAGTGAATTTTTAATTAGCATTTCGATTGGCTTATTCTTGATAGTTGCGTGAGCAAATCAAGACTAACTCACACAACCGTTTGTTAAGATTAAACTTAAGACTAAGCTTTGTCAGATTTAGCAGAACGACTAAAGCCCTGACGTTTTAGCTCTAATTTAGCAATCATAGTTTTATGTACTTCATCAGGACCATCTGCTAAACGTAGTACACGTGCTTGCGCATAAAAGTTTGGCAGTAATGTGTCTTGACATACGCCCATACCACCATGAATCTGAATCGCCATATCGACGACTTCTTGTAGCACAGTTGGCGCCACTACTTTGATAGCAGAGATTTCAGTCAATGCGGCTTTGGTGCCTTGAGCATCCATTTTTTGGGCGGCGTACAATGTGAGCAAGCGTGCTTGGTCGATTTTGATACGGGCTTCGCTGATACGCTCAAAGTTACCACCCAATTGTAGTAATGGCTTACCAAAAGCAGTACGTGACATACCACGCTTGACCGCTAATTCTAAAGATTTTTCGGCAGCACCGATACAGCGCATGCAATGATGAATACGACCTGGCCCTAGACGACCCTGTGCAATCTCAAACCCTTTACCAGGTCCACCAATAAAGTGGCTGACTGGTACACGTACATTTTCAAAGCTAATTTCACCGTGCCCGTGCGGTGCATCATAGTCACCAAACACTTTAAGCATACGTTTGATGTTCACACCCGGAGTGTTGACTGGCACAAGCACCATCGAATGCTGATGATGACGGTCTGCACTTTCATCCGCGGTATATGCCATGACAATCAACACATCAACGGCAGGATCGCCAAGACCAGATGACCACCATTTGCTACCATTGATGACAATCTCATCACCATCTACTACCGCTGTTGCTTGCATATTGGTTGCATCACTTGACGCTACGTCAGGCTCAGTCATACAGAATACAGAGCGTGTCTTACCTTCTAGAATTGGGGTGAGCCACTTGTCTTGCTGCTCTTGAGTACCGTAACGCCATAACAGCTCCATGTTACCGCTATCAGGCGCATTACAGTTGAACACATGTGGCGCTAGCAAACTACGACCAGTCAATTCTGCGATAGGCGCATAATCAGTGACTGATAGTCCTGCACCTAGTGTGTCATCCGGTAGGAATAAATTCCACAAGCCTTCTTCACGTGCTTGCTTGCGCAGGTTTTCGTAGGCTTCTGGCCACTCCCAGTTTTCCCAATTACCATCAGGGTTTTTCTTATGACAATCTTCCCAGAACTGGGCTTCGATAGGCTCAATATTCGTTTCGATGAACGCTTTGACTTTGGCATGCATGGCTTGACCATGTTCTGTTGCGGTAAACATTAAATTGTCGTTAGACATAAATGACTTCCTTTTCTTTATTGATTGTCTAAATCAAATGTTGATAAAAAGCTCTACTAGAGCTTTAGTGCACGCACGTATACTGTTTCCGTGTGCTACATTTATAACACAGCAATTGTCAATAAACAGCAAAAAGGCGCGACCAGCTAGGCCACGCCTTTTACAAAATATAAACAATGTATCTAAAAACTTCTGAGCACTAAAATACCATTATTTAACTATCATAATGATAACTAACATTATTTCAGAATATTTAGGCGGCTATTCAAATCGAAACGTGCAAGTGCATCCGGTAATTTATCTACAGCCATACTCAATGTCGCTTCTGCTGCCTGAGCCAATCCTAACTTTTCTGCTAACGTCGGCTTCTGACGTGAATATAGTGCGTACACTTCGTTGTCTTCCATACGTTCCAAAATATAACTGTCTGAAGTCTGTAGACTATCAATTAAGTTAAGCTTTAACGCATCTTCACCATACCAATGTTCACCCGTAGCTACTTTAGTAACATCAAGTTCTGGACGATACGTATTGACGAAATGCTTAAATAGCTCATGCGTCTGCTCTAGTTCTTCTTGGTACTTGGCACGATCTTCTGCATCGTTTTCACCAAATACAGTCACCGTACGTTTGTAGTCACCAGCAGTGAACATCTCATAATCGACGTCATGATTTTTTAGCCATTTATGGAAGTTTGGCAATTGCGACACCACACCGATTGAACCAATGATCGCGAAGGGTGCAGCTATTACCTTGTCTGCAACACAAGCCATCATATAGCCACCGCTTGCCGCCACTTTATCGACACAGACCGTCAGTTTCAGACCAGCATCTTTTAAGCGAACCAATTGCGCTGCGGCCAAACCATAGCCGTGTACCAGACCACCGCCTGATTCGAGACGGACGATAACTTCGTCACCTTTATTTGCGGTACTAATTAGAGTACTGATTTCTTCACGCAAATGTTTGACCGCCGTTGCTTTGATATCACCGTCAAAATCGAGGACAAAAACTTGTGCCTTATCATCGGTATGTTTTTTCTTATTTTTAGTTTTTGCTTTTAGTGCTTGCTTGGCTTTTTTGGCCATGACTTTTTTGAACTGTTTGAGGGCAGCTTTGCCTTGGGTGGCTTCCATCAAATCTTCGCGGCGCTGCTTTTGAGCATCATTCAAGTGGCGTATCTTAAGCTCAACAGGGTTTTTAGGGGGATGAAATAGCATGGTTACAAATCCTCAAGTCAGTAAATATATTGATATGGCTGTTTTTATTAACGTGCGATTGATATGTGCACACTAAGCGGCGTTTTCAAGCTTGATGACAATATTTAACCCAATATAAATATCACTGAATAAATACCTCAGATACTTGCAGACTCCCGTTCTTTGATTGAACTCAGCCGGTTGTATAACAAAGGCAGATTAGGCATAATATGCGTTTATATCAAATTTTCTGCAGCCAACGTGATGACCATATGTCTTAATCGCGTTGTTTGTGTGTTTTTTTTGCAAATAGCTTGAAACACACAGCAATGGCTGCATTATTGTACTTTGAATTGGGCTGATAACTGGATAACCATATTATGACGCAAAGCACTATGACGCATAGCGAATACCGAGACGAGTATTGCGGAGCCGTAACCGAGAGCTTGCTTGAGCAAACCATTAGTATCGTAGGTTGGGTACATCGTCGTCGCGATCACGGTGGCGTGATTTTTTTAGACATGCGTGACCGCGCAGGTATCTTACAGGTCGTGGTCGACCCTGATACCCCAGAAGCTTTCGCAGCAGCTGATGCTGTACGTCCTGAGTACGTGCTAAAGATAACTGGCCGCGTACGTCGCCGTTATGAAGGTACTGAAAATAATAATATGACCAGTGGCCAGATTGAGCTATTGGGCAAAGAAATTGAAGTACTGGCTAAATCTGAAACACCGCCATTTCCATTGAATGATGAAAAAACGACTGTATCTGAAGACTTGCGTCTAAAGTATCGTTATCTTGATATGCGTCGTCCGCAAATGCAAGAGCGTATGGTATTCCGTGCCAAGGCAACGTCAGCGATTCGTCGTTATTTAGATGACCATGGTTTCTTGGATGTTGAGACGCCTATCTTGACTCGTGCAACGCCTGAAGGTGCGCGTGATTATCTTGTACCATCACGTACTCGTCCAGGTAACTTCTTTGCCTTGCCGCAGTCACCACAGCTATTTAAGCAATTGTTGATGGTGTCAGGTTTTGACCGTTATTATCAAATTGCTAAATGCTTCCGTGATGAAGATCTACGTGCCGATCGTCAGCCTGAATTTACTCAGGTGGATATCGAGACGTCTTTCTTGAACGAAGAAGAAATCATGAACATCAACGAAGGTCTTATCAAGCATTTGTTTAAGACAATGATGGACGTTGAGTTCGAACAGTTCCCACGCATGACTTACGCTGAAGCAATGCGCGACTATGCATCAGACAAGCCTGACTTACGTATTCCTCTAAAGTTGGTTGACGTTGCAGATTTGATGAAAGACGTTGACTTCAAGGTATTTGCTGGCCCTGCAAACGATCCTAAAGGTCGTGTGGCTGCCTTACGTATCCCTGGTGGCGCATCATTAAGCCGTAAGCAAATCGATGCTTATACCAAGTTTGTTGGTATCTATGGCGCACGCGGTTTGGCTTATATTAAAGTCAATGACGCTAGCAGCATTAACAACGGTGTGGATAAAGAGTCTGGCCTACAGTCACCTATCATCAAAAACATGACTGATGATGTATTGGTAAGCCTCATTGAACGTACGGCAGCAGAAGATGGCGACATCATCTTCTTTGGTGCGGATAAAGCCAGTGTCGTGAATGATGCAATTGGTGCATTACGCCAAAAAATCGGTCTAGATCTTGAAATGACGACTTGTGAATGGGCCCCACTTTGGGTAACTGACTTCCCAATGTTTGAAGAAACTGACGATGGTCGTTGGACGTCGATGCATCATCCGTTCACTAAGCCTAAAGGCTCAGTTGAAGAGTTGAAAAACAATCCAGAGTCTGCCCTTTCTATCGCTTATGACATGGTATTGAACGGTACTGAGATTGGTGGTGGTAGCTTACGTATCAATACTTACGATATGCAGCAAGCTGTACTTGAAGCCTTAGGTATTGGTGAGCAAGAAGCTGAAGACAAGTTTGGTTTCTTACTTGATGCTCTAAAATTCGGTGCGCCACCGCATGGCGGCCTAGCGTTTGGTTTGGATCGTTTGATTATGTTGATGGTAGGCGCAAGCTCTATTCGTGACGTTATCGCCTTCCCAAAAACCAAAACAGCTGATTGCCCATTGACCCAAGCACCTGCTGGCGTTGATAGCAAACAACTACGTGAGCTTGGTATCCGTGTGCGTGAAAAAGCACAGGCTGATACCAATAAGCCTGCTGAATAAATCGTTTGATGATGCGCGGTTGCTGTCTACAGTGCTTATTACGTGATTCATTACCATGTGAGTGGTCATGAATCCGTATCATATTTTCAGAGTCGTGCCATTGTCTGTATTGCAGATGCTGGCACGTTTTGTTGCGTGGGTTATCATTAAGATACCCAGTCTAAGTATCATGCGTACCATTCAGATCAATATGGCGCTGATTACTCATACATTGTCTGAGCAGCAAAAGCGCGCATTGACCAAAGACATTATTTATCATCAATGTTTGACCAGTATTGAATCTGTAAAAAGCTGGGCGATGCCACCTGAGTGGAGTATCGCTCAGATTCGTGATGTCCATAATAAGGACATCCTATTAGAAGGTCTTGCCAATCCAAATGGCATGCTTGCTATCGTACCGCATCTCGGCACTTGGGAGATGATGAATGCTTGGCTCAACCAGTTTGGTGCGCCGACCATCATGTATAAACCCGTCAAAGGCAGTATTACTAATGACTTTGTGCTGCAAGGTCGAGCGCGACTCAATGCGACTTTAGTACCTACTGATGGTAGCGGTGTCAAAGCCGTGTTTAAAACACTTAAGCAAGGTGGTTTTAGTATCGTACTGCCCGACCACGTCCCAGAGCCATCAGGCGGCGTTGTCGTTCCGTTCTTTGGTATCAAAACCTTGACCAGTACCCTTGCCTCAAAACTGGCAAGCAAAACCAAATGTGCACTGGTTGGCTTATCTTGTATTCGCCGTACCGATGGACGCGGTTTTGACATTTACTGCTATAAACTCGATGATCCTGCTTTATACGACCGTAATGCTGAAGTGGCAACTCATGCTCTCAATAAGGCTATGGAGCATATGATTAAAGACAACTACAGTCATTATATGTGGGGCTATCGACGTTTTAAGCGCATACCAAACTTAGGCAACCCTTATAAAAAAGATAAAGAGACTTTAGCAGCCTTTATCCAATCTCACCATTCTAGCGTTTCTAGTCGTTCTGATAGCGATATCAGCGATAGCGTTCAAAATGACAACGTTAAAAGCTACAACGTTAAAAGCTACAATGCTAAAAATGATAGTGCTGTTAAAAATGATAACACTAAGCTCGACAATCATTAGTCATCACCAACCTAGCGTTGCACTATTTTGACGTACCATCAGTCATAGCTATGCTAATATTGGCTGAACGCTATATCCTTTTACTGCTGTTAATCCTTCATTTATCTGACTATTATCTCAATACGAGTGCATTATGACATCTGACGTAACTAAGACCTCATCTATAGACCCTAATCAGACCAGCACAAATGCTGCTGAACAGCGTTATATCATCTGTATGAAGTGGGGCGACAAATATGGTCCTGAATACGTCAATCGTCTCTACAACATGGTTAGTCGACATCTAACCTTAGATTTCCAAATGGTTTGCTTGACCGATGACAGCACAGGTATTGACCCTGCGATTGCCTGTTATCCGATACCTGACATGGATTTACCAGCTGGTCCTGAACGTGGTTGGAAAAAACTGACTACCTTTAAACCTGAGCTATATGACTTAAAAGGTGTGGCCCTATTTTTAGATATCGATATCGTCATTGTCGATAATATCGATGCGTTTTTTACTTACCAAGCACAGCATGAAGACAGTGTCGTCATCATCCGCGACTGGAAAAAACCTTGGCGCATGATTGGTAACAGCTCCGTCTATCGCTTCAATATTGGCATGAATACCTATCCTGATTTGCTGTCCAATTTTGAGCGGAACTTTGAAACCATTCGCACCCAAGTACGTCACGAGCAGGCTTACCTCTCTAACTATTTGCGTGAGCATCACCACTTAGAGTATTGGGATAAGACATGGTGTGTCAGCTTTAAGTATCAATGTATTGCGCCGATTCCTTTTAATTTTGTGCGCACACCTACTCTGCCGGATGATGCAAAAATCGTTATCTTCCACGGTGAGATTAACCCGCCCGATGCGATTTCTGGTAGTGGCGGTAAATGGTATCGACATGTGAAGCCAAGCCCATGGTTAAAAAACCATTGGCAATAAATGCTTAGTAATTAACCATATTTAGACAATTTATAATTAGCGTAAAGGTAGTGTATTAAGATATAAGATAGGTGAAATAAACGACTGGAAAATAGTATGGCGCTATATTTGAGATTACCTGCTACTGCTGGGTTCAACATTGACAATGAGCTCATCATTATCAATGCGTTTAATGCCAATGAACCTGAACAGAGCATGCATGGAAAAGACGTCAATATTATCGCCTCAGGACCATCTATACAGCAGCTGCCGTTAACAGAGCTACTAGATACACCTACTATTTTTGTCAATGGCAGTATCAGCCTGATTGAGCAGCATCAGTTTACCGATATTGCTGGTTACGTCATCAGTGATGCGCGATTCATTAGTCATCAGCCTGAGATTTTACAGCAGTACTATACGGGTCAACCTCTATATGCAACGTTAGCTGTCTTTGAAGCGATGGCCACCACGCACCCTAATATTATGCAAACGTACCACCATGCCATGCGGGTGTTGTACCCAGTAGATAGGCCATGGGGAGTCAAGTCAAACAAGCTATCTTTTAATAAGCTTATCTTTAAGAAAAAATTACTTAATAAAAAAATGCCGCTATCGTACTTTATCAATAATCCAAACTTTATCATTGATAGCGATCATAAAGCGGCTGATATTGGCGTCTCTCTTAACATTACTCATGGATTTGTGGAAGCAGGCACTGTCGCCTATGTCGCGGCGCAGTTGGCGTTTTCGCGTCAAGCAGCGAGTATTCATCTGTATGGTATTGATCTGCTCAACAGTAAGCAACCACGGTTTTATGAAAATAAAAACAATAGTGCACCAAGTATGCTCAGCAAAGTCATGAACGAGCGCATTGTACCTTCATTTAACTTGCTCGGCAGAATCTATCAGTCGCATGGTGTCCCTGTTGTCAATCACTCTCCTATCTCTAAATCGCTATTCGACACTTTCTAGTCAATGACTCGCAATTGATGACTTCTGCTTGATTCTGGTTACTTGATTGCGTCTAATGAAAAGCCACTGCAAGTTATCAACCCTCATCTTTCTCTGAATCTAAAACAGAACCAAAGGCTAAGTACTGTCTTGCAATATGTTCAGGCAGTAACCGCTGGTTTAGCGGCACGATATAATCTGTAAGATTGTTTATGGCTTGGTCGATGAGTAACGCCATTCCATCAATATCACTTACCGCCATCAAGTTTTGCTCAGGTAATAGCTCACGTGGACCAAAAGGACAATCCGTACTGATTACTGGTACGCCTAGTGCTTGCGCCTCTACTATGACATAGCCAAAGCCTTCAAACTTAGAGGTGAGTACCATCAGTGCAGCCGATCTAATTAATGGATAAGGGTTGGTCTGGAAGCCTAAAAACTTAATACTATTGCTAATATTTAGTTGCACAGCCAACTGTTTAATTTCTGCTTCAAGTCTACCTTTACCTACTAGTACTAACGGCAGCTTTCGTTCTGTTTTAGCATACGCCTGTAGCAAGTCTCGATGACCTTTCATGCTATCAAATGAAGCGACATGTATGATGTACTCTTTATCTACTAAGCCGAAATGTTCAAGATGGCTGGACGCTGCTGCTTTGGTATTTATACCAGTAACATCACAAGGATTATAGATTGTTATGGTTTTGGTGATATCTCCTATAATATCAATCAGATCTTGGTGTGCACCCTTACTCACACAGCTACAAGGATGAGCGCCATAGACCGTTTTCAAATGATTTATAGTCTGTATTGGCGCTGCTAATAATTGATTTTGGAACTGCTTTGATAGCGCGGTATGCAATACATTTACGATATTTGGCAACTGGCTATATGCCATAATCCAGTTTATTTTATAGATATTAGCCAGTATTAAATCTGGCGTCCCTATTTGGCTAAGCACGTAAATATCAATACGTTTAGCGACTGATTCGTAGGCTTGTGCTTGCGTAGATTCGGGGTCGAGATTCTGCTCAGGAAATACCTCATCATATGGCACTATGTGATATTGTACGCGAGTGTCCAGTAGCATATCCTGCGTCGCTTCCAAACATAAGATATGGATACGATAGCCCAGATCTGCATAAGCGCTTGCCAACGTCGTAACCATACGCTCAGCACCGCGACCTTCAAGCGCTTTTAAAATAAATAGAATAATAGGCGGCATTAGTGTCTCAACTTGATTTTTTAACAGTATAGGCATGATAGGTTAGCCAAATGAACGCAACTATGGTCATAATTATTGCAGCGTTCTAACTTTATATGCTAGTCTCACCTACCGCTGGTGCTCGGTATTTACTTAGTAAAGTACGAGCAGGGTTTAACGGTATCCCTATAAAAATGATAATAAGTCTAACTATCTAAATCGATTAAACCTTGTCAATCATCGCATCAGCAAATATCATAGCTGGTCTAATATCGCTACTAAAATAGATGCATATCCGAGAAGAGCAGGATTAGTTATGAAGCAGCTTAATGAGAGTACATTAGACATCGTCATTGCTTGGGTAGATGGTGCAGACCCTATACTTAAACAAAAACGAGAACAGTATAAGCCAAGTAAAGAAGTGGCATCTGACGCAATAACTGACACGCGTTTCGCCAGCGACGATGAGATATATTATAATATTGCTTCTATCATCAAATATGTGCCTTTTTGTCGTCATATATATATCGTCACAGATCAACAAAAGCCAGCGTTCATCGATGAGTTTGCCAAGCAAGGTATTTGTTCAGCAGATAAAATACGCATCGTTGATCATAAAGACATATTTTCAGGTTATGAGCAATTTTTGCCTACATTTAATACCCGATCAATTGAGTCGATGATATGGAATATTGAGGGGCTATCTGATTACTTTATCTATATGAATGATGATTTCTTTTTTAACCAAACAGTAAAAATAGATGACTTTTTGGATGGCGAGAAGCTGAATATTCACGGCCACTGGCGTAAAAGTGCTGCATTAAATGCTAAGCTTAATTTCCGAAAATCTCGCTTTAAACTATTTGGCACACCGATTCAACCGAGGCATACTATCGCCCAAATGCTAAGTGCCAAAATAATCGGTATGGATCAGTTCTTTGAAATTCATCACTATCCTCATATCGTCCATAGGAACATATTGAAAGATTATTTGCTAAACCAGCCTAAGCTACTGACAGAGCAGATTAGATATAAATTTAGAGATGTGGCTCAGGTGAACCCGATAACCCTGATGAATCATCTTAAAATTCAAAAAGATGAAGCAAATCTAAAACCCGATACCTCTGTCAACTATCTAAAAAATGAAAGTAGTGTCGAGGATTTTATTACTGCTTTAGAAGATAAATCTATCAAGTACGGTTGTATCCAAAGCCTAGATCTTCTTGAACCAGATTTACACAACAAAATCAGCCAAGCTATGAAACATAAATTTTTAGCGTATCTTCCCGCTTCTGTAACGGGAACACAAGCTCTCTGAGCTAAAGTGATCTGACACGGTATCGTGATTTTGAATCTTATTTAGCATAAACCAATTTTGGATTAGATCCATCAAAGCGTAAACATTATTTGGATATATTATGAAAATAGCAGTAGTAGGTACAGGCTACGTAGGCCTATCAAATGCAATGCTATTGGCACAGCACAACGAAGTCGTCGCTGTCGACATTGTTTCTGAAAAAATCGACTTATTGAATGCCAAACAGTCCCCTATTGAAGATGAAGATATTGAAGACTTTTTATTAAATAAAAGTCTCAACTTTTCTGCGACACTTGATGCAACGGCAGCCTATGAAGACGCTGATTTTATTATTGTGGCGACACCAACTGATTATGATGTCAAGACCAATTACTTCAATACATCAACGGTAGAAGCAGTGATTGAGCAAGTACTTTTGGTCAATCAACAAGCGACTATTATTATAAAGTCTACCGTACCAGTAGGATATACGGCGAGTGTTAGAGAGCGTTATGCAACTGACCGTATTATCTTTTCACCCGAATTTTTGCGAGAAGGTAAAGCGCTGCATGACAACCTTTACCCTTCTCGAATCATTGTAGGTGAACAGTCAGAACGGGCTCAATTGTTCGCTAACTTACTCCTTGAAGGCGCTATCAAAAAGGACGTGCCGCTACTATTTGTAAAGCCTACTGAAGCTGAGGCAATCAAGCTGTTTTCTAATACTTATTTGGCAATGCGCGTGGCCTATTTTAATGAGCTTGATACTTACGCTCAAACCTTTGGACTTGAAACCAAACAAATCATAGAAGGTATTGGATTAGACCCGCGCATTGGTGATCATTATAACAACCCATCATTTGGCTATGGTGGCTACTGCTTACCTAAAGATACCAAGCAGCTATTGGCAAATTATGACGAGGTACCAAGTAACCTAATAAAAGCCATTGTCGACTCCAACAGAACTCGTAAAGATTTTATCGCTGATAAAATTATTGAACGAAAACCAAAAATTGTAGGTATACACCGATTGGTTATGAAAAGCGGATCAGACAACTTTAGAGCTTCTGCTATACAAGGCATCATGAAGCGTATTAAGGCTAAGGGTATCGAAGTCGTTGTTTACGAACCAGTATTGAAAGAAAGTACCTTTTTTAACTCACAAGTTATTCAAGACCTTGAAGCGTTTAAATCAATAAGTGATGTCATTGTGGCAAACCGTTTATCCGATGAAATCGAAGATGTGGCGGACAAGGTCTTTACCAGAGATTTATTCGGGAGCGACTGATGAACATATTAGTCACTGGTGCGGCAGGTTTTATTGGTTTTCATCTCATCAAGGCCCTGTTAGAAATAGAGCTGCCTAATAGCAATAATTGCATCGTTGGTATTGATAACATCAATGACTACTACGACGTGAGCTTAAAAGAAGATCGCTTAAAACTGCTAAAAGAAATAGCAGAACCAGAATACTTTACGTTCATTAAGCTAGACCTTGCTGATCGCGAAGCCATGGCTGATCTTTTTTCTACCTATCAATTCGATATTGTCATTAATTTAGGTGCCCAAGCAGGTGTCCGCTACTCTATCGAAAATCCGAATGCTTACATTGATTCAAATGTGGTTGGCTTTGTTAATATACTTGAAGGCTGTCGCCATCATGATATCAAGCATTTAATCTATGCCAGCTCCAGCTCTGTATACGGCATGAATATCAAGCAGCCATTTACTACTACTGACTGTGTTGACTTTCCTATCAGTCTGTACGCCGCTACAAAAAAGTCAAACGAGCTCATGGCACATAGCTACAGCCATTTATATAATATTCCTACGACAGGATTAAGGTTCTTTACCGTTTACGGTCCTTATGGTCGACCTGATATGGCATACTTTTCTTTTACCAAAAAAATTCTAGCTGGTGAGCCGATTAATGTCTTCAATAATGGTGATATGCAGCGTGACTTTACCTACATTGATGATATCGTAAAAGGTATTATTCGTATAATAGATAAGATTCCTTCTCCTCAGTACTCTACTATCACTACAGCGACCGCCCCTTATAAAATATATAATATTGGCAACAATCAACCAGTAACTTTACGCCGTTTTATCACTGCCATTGAAAACGCTTGTGGCAAAAAAGCGCAAGAGAATTTGTTGCCGATGCAAGCAGGTGATGTGCCTATTACTTATGCAGATATAGATGAGCTAGTAGATGATATTGATTTCAAGCCTGATACCAGTATCGAAGATGGAATCACGAAATTTGTCGAATGGTATAAGCAATACTATTCAGTTTAAGCAAAAATATTTCATAAATTATTTCGATATCAAGTTTTTCGACGGACGTTTAAGCTCTAATTGCATCGTACTTGTTCAAGGATTTTAGCAACATGACTACACCTTCAAACTGGCAAAGAAAACTGCTATTGATGTTTCTAAGTGAAAAAAGATTGAATGCGGGTAAAATTGTCAAAAACTATGATGGCAAAAGCTTTAATGAGATGAAAACGACGATAATCACTGAATCATCGTGTGATATTGAAGCACTGACAGATGAGCGTAAAAGTATAGATTTAGAAGTCCACTTAAATAATTTAAAGTATCAATCACTAGGAGAGTCTGAGCTCTGCTTTTATCATAATACGCTTATTATATTGATGCGCCGCAAATACAAAATAGATAAAACTTTTGCTGAATTTGAAAGACTCTGGGAATCAGAAAGCGATTATTTATTAGAGCATTTATCATTACGTTGGATTGTCTCAGCCTGTGATACTTTCATTGACCACTCAAATGATACTAGTAGAGCTGCCATCCTAATGAATGTCATTACTCTAATGAATACATTAAGAGTGCACGAAACCAGGCGTTTTTTACAGTTGAATACAGTTTCTGAGTCATTGCCACTAATAGATGAAAAAACCGACATACTTTATGCCGGCGATTTGCCTCTATACGATGGACTTACTTATTTCCGTATTGGCACCGATGATAGCTTAAGGAATATGCGCAAACGCTATAGAAAATTCATTAAAGTCGATAAATTAGCTACGACTATACTACTCGCTGTATTCGAAAAACTACAGAACAATCAAAGTGCTTTTGCCACTCTACGACAACTACATAGAGATGATTGGTCTAAATGGTGGTTAGATTAAGAACTTTTATCTGTATTATTAACATTCGATGCAAATTCGATATACTTCTTGGCTATTGTGACAGGAAGAAGTGCTTCGCTAAAATCAGAGTAAAATTGCTCTGGGTCCTTCATGGCTAGGCTTAATTTAGCTGCAATAGCATCTATGTCTCTCATAGGCATTAGGTTTTTTTGAGGTAACAACTCACTTGGCCCGGATTGGCAGTCAGTACTGATAACTGGTGTTCCTAAAACTAAAGACTCTGCAATCACTAAAGCAAAACCTTCCCAATCAGAAGTCAATACTTTAAATTGCGCATGCTTTATATACGGAAAAGGGTTTTCATGGAAACCTAAAAAGACAACTTTATCCTCTAGATTGAGCTCTGCTACCAAAGCTTCTGTATTGCTTTGAAGCTTACCTTTACCCAAAAGAAGCAACGGCAAAGACTGATCTGTCTTTGCGTAAGCTCTCAATAGCACATCATGACGTTTTGCTTCTTTAAAACTGCCAACGTGAATAATATAATTTTGATATTCTGGAATAAAAGCATTAGCCAACTTTTGAATACCGTCTCTATCAATAGGATTATGTATTGCTGTAGTTGAGGTAACATGACCAAAGTTTTCTACAAAATCCTTTTCTACTCCGTTACTGACACAGGCACAAGGATTTTTAGAATAAATTCTCGTAAAGTTTTCTTTTCTCTGATGACCAATATCCGTTTTTGCAAACTTATGCAGTAATGACAAAGTATTATGAATCACGTAAATGATGTTCGGCAAGCTACTGTAGCTAAAAATACTGTCTGAACGATCAAGGTTAGACAAAATAATATCAGGCTGTCCGATATTTTTTTTGACATAACGATCTACTGCATGAGCGAAAAATTTATCGCGACGTTGTGCTCCTGGTATCATCTTGTAAGGCTTGAATTTGAGCACATGATAAATAAGGTTTGGATTAAGATCATATTCAACCCGTGGTTTGAATCTTAAAATATGTACTTCGTATCCTAATTCGTAAAACCCCTGCCCTAAAGTAAGAACGACTCGCTCTGCTCCTCCACCTTGTAAACAATTAATAGCGAGCAGCGCTACTTTTTTATCCTGCTTCATAAACGACAACCTATGGATGAATTTCTATTCATTTAATGTGTGAAATATTATTATATTAAATGAATCAACGTTTAAATAATTTTGCAAATAGCGATTTAGAAGCCTTTGGACGAGTTACTTTATTGCCAATATAACCTTGTTGTGATTTTTTTGGAAAACTACCAAATGGCTCAATTCGATAACTTTCTAAATCATATCCAGCAGTAAGCGCTTCATTATAGTAGGTATCGAAAAGATCGACCAAATCTTGTCTTGGATGTGGCATCACTTCGCCATCAAACCAATGCTCAATCCCTTCCTCATTCACTCTAGGTAATGAGTACTTATGACTGAACTGCGTTCCCATATCCGAATAATGCAAAATTTTGATTTCTTCTATTGCTAAGTCTTCACCATCAATACAGTTATAGCTATCTTGATAAGGCTCAATCAGTTGCGGTTTTTTCTTAAACAAAGCCATCATCTCTTTGTGACTTTTGGGATCTTTTTTAAGTTTCTCGATAGACAAAACCACATTTTTTGCAGCATCACAATCCCACACACAGGTGCATAGACGAGTCATATCAGCATTTGCTTTAGCGGCTACTATAGAATGTCCTTCGATAGGATGTTCCCACAGCTTCATCAAGTCATCTAGAATCACAACATCAGCATCCATATAGATTGCGCGACCAGAGTAATTGCAGTACTCCGGAATCGCCCATCTAAAACCAGAAAAAGGTGTTGACCATTTGGTAGTATCCCAGCCTTTACCTGTCTCAGGGTCAGAGTACCAGTAACTTTCAGGATCTCGTGATAGCTGCATCCATACTATTTCCACTGGTGCAGTGGTATATTTATGAATACTATAATCTAGAACCATCATCTGCTCTAAATCACAGTTATTTGGGTCACAGCCAACAAAGACTCTGATGATATCATTTGTTTTCATAATTCTATCCATTCACTGGGTGATGCTTCTATCTTCATGGATATAAAGATAGAACACATCGATACTAACGTCTGCTAATATGGTAATAACTATAAAGTTAAATCTATTCTTTCCAGTACTTTTCAATCCACCCTACTGGTAAGATAAAATGACGCAAATGGCGCAATGGGCGTTTCAAGTTTTTAGGTTCAGTAAGTCTTTTTAGATGGTCTTTGGCATTGTTGGCAGCGTTTTTATTGTATCTGCCTTCAATAGCATGCGTAGGATACAAATCACCTGGGAAGATAACAATACGAGCACCTTTAGGAATCTTCGGTTCTTTGATGTAGTTAAGCGGGAATGGTTGGCGACATTTACGTCTAAAGTGTGCCACCCAAGCCTTTGGAAACAGCTTCACGCCACCTGGTGCATTGCGGGTGACAAAGCGTTGCTCAAAACGATATTCATCAGCGATGCCTTGTGGATCAGCTTTGAACTTCTCTTGGAGTGAAACAAGTGACCCTATCTGAAATCTAAAGCAAGAGGTCTGCCCTAAGCGCTCTAATGGATTGCTTGGATTGTAAGACAAGATAACATCATCTGGCTCGCCATATTCGAAGAAAGGATCGAGACTATCCACGATAATCACATCCAAATCTACAAACAATACTGTCCCTGTTAAGTCACCGAGCCTTTCACCCCACAAACGAGATTTTGGCCATTTTCCTAACGTATTGGTTGGCATGGTGACATCTAATGGTGGCAACTCTTGACATTCAATTTCTGGACGTACGTCAGTCGTATCATCCGTAAAACACACAAAACGAAATGGCGGGGTAATATTACGAGACACCATACCATATAGTTTATTGGCGTAATCAGCACCGTATTTTGTGCCCCATTTGATACAAATAATTTGTTTGATATTTTTATTATCTGTCGTACTAGAATCTATTGGCATTGACTGCTCACTTTAATCATATGAATAAATATGATGGCTATATTAGCATAAAAAAAAGACTGAACAATTATGTTCAGCCTTTTTGGTCTTTAAAGTAACGGCATTACTAATCAATAAAGCTTAACCAATCCATATATTGCTCATTACGACCATGAACTACATCAAAGTATAGGGTCTGTAGTTTTTCAGTGATTTCACCGCGGCCACCATTGCCGATGACACGGTCATCGTATTCACGGATCGGCGTGACTTCAGCAGCCGTACCGGTCATGAATATTTCATCAGCTAGATAAAACTCATCACGAGTGATACGGCGTTCAACAACTTTGATACCTAAATCATCAGCAAACTGAATAATGGTACGACGAGTAATGCCGTCAAGTGCACCGCCCGCTAGGTCTGGCGTATGTAGCACGCCATCTTTTACCAAGAATAAGTTCTCGCCAGCGCCTTGGCATACATAACCTTGTGGATCCATCAAAATAGCTTCGTCGTAGCCATTACGAGTCACTTCTTGGTTGGCCATGATAGACACAGGATAATTACTAGAGGCTTTAGCCTTACACATAGTCACATTGGTCATGTGATGGGTGTACGATGACGTTTTTACACGAATACCGTTTTTGATGCCTTCTTCACCAAGGTACGCACCCCAATGCCAAGCAGCAACCATTGCATTGATGCTGTTGTCACGTGAAGACAGGCCAAGTTTTTCTGCGCCTACCCAAATGAGCGGACGAATATAAGCTTCTGCCAAGTTGTTTTGCTTAACCACGTCTTTATGTGCTTGCTCTAAAGTGGCAGCATCAAAAGGTACGTCCATTTGAAAGATTTTGGCTGAACCCAGTAGGCGTTCAGTATGTTCTTTCAAGCGAAAAATAGCAGTACGATTGTCAGCTGTTTGATAAGCACGGACGCCTTCAAATACAGCCATACCGTAATGCAGGCTATGTGTAAGCACATGAACTTTAGCATCTGGCTGTTCGATTATCGTGCCATTCATCCAAAGTTTACCATCTTGTGTTGCCATATTCATTTTATTGTCCTTATGCTAGCGCTAACGTCTAACTTTTTTTAGGTAGGTTTTATTTAACAGTATTGATCAACATCGTATGATAACACCGCAGCGTCAATTTTTATTGCCTAAACAACAGCTTCATTATGACGAACAACTGACAGTACTATGATGATGTGTGACCAATTATATCACTGGCCGTCTTGGCAAATGAAATCTTTTGGTTTGGCACTATATGGTTTTTAATTATACCGTTCCTAGCTACCGATTCTATCCATAGTTCTTGTTCATAGCTTTTATTCACGGTTACTATCCACAGTAACGCATTACAGTTTAAGCGTCTCTTGGACTATCGGCAAGACCTTACTCATACAAGTTTCGATATTACTAGTCGTCTGTCTCTACGCCCATGAGATGCTGCCACTGTGACTGTACTAACGCTCGCGTCTCTTGCCACAATGACTCATCAACGAGCAAAGACTGCTCTGATAGTGCTAACTGATGCGTGGCAGCACGTATTCTTAGATAAGCATCGGTCAAATCCTGACAGACTTGGTCATCCCAAATACCAAGCAAGGCAACTTCTGCAAAAATTCGCACATTATCACTCCATTTGGTCAAACTCGGATATTCATGTGAGTAAGCCAATACGGCAAACTGTGCTAAAAACTCAATGTCTACAATACCGCCTGCATCTTGTTTAAGATGAAACTTGCCCGCCTCCTGCTGCCATTGGCTCGTTCCTAAATGCTTTTGCATTTTGATACGCATGCTAGTGACTTCACTACGTACTTGATCCAGTGTCCGTGGCAACGACAAGACATCGCGGCGAATATCACAAAAGCGTGCAGTAACTCGCTTGTCTCCACAGATTGCGCGAGCACGTACCAGCGCTTGATGCTCCCACGACCATGCCTTATCCATTTGATAGGTTTCAAAGGCATGACAAGACACCACCATCATGCCAGCATTCCCTGAAGGCCGCAGACGCATATCAATCTCATAAGCACGGCCATCACGGGTTTGAGTATTAAGATAATTCATCAGCTTTTGTACAAGACGCGCGGCAAATTTCATACCACTGACTGACTTTTCACCAGTCGTCATGCCTTGCTCTTTTATCTTATGTAAAAACACCAAGTCTAAATCTGAAGAATACGACAGCTCTAAACCTCCAAGCTTGCCATAACCGATAATCGCAAAGCCGCAGTCCGCTTCAGTGACTGGGTCGCCATCTTGGCCAATAGGATACCCATAACGATTGACAATCTCTGCAAAAGCGCGCTCTAATGCCGCTTCTAGAACTACTTCAGCGATATAAGTCAATGAATCCGATACTTTCATAATTGGGCGTTCAGCCAATACGTCACTAGCAGCAACTGCCAACACTTGATTCTTTTTGAACAGCCGCAGGACGCTGAGCAGCTCTTCTTCATCGTTAGGTTCGACGCGTAGCAACTGTTGGCGCAAGATATCGCGTAGCTCACGTTTATCTGGCAGATGACGATAACGCTGCTGCAAAAATGTATCCAATAATACAGGATACTGAGCCAACTCTTTCGCGATCCATGGGCTGGCAGATAGCATTGGAATCAACTCAATCGTTGCATTAGGGTTTTCAGCAATCATGACCAAGTAGATAGAACGGCGGCAAATCGCTTCAAGCAGTGAGATCAGTCTTGGTAAAGCAGTATTGGCAAGTTGCTGCTGTTCTTGATGGGCCAACAACGCATGAACAATAACAGGATACGCATCGTCTAAACGCTCTCTGGCTTCATCACTTAAATTAGCCACCATTTTTGATTGCCAAAAGTTCTGTAATAACTCGCGATTTTCTTCTATTAGTACTTCATTTAAACGGGCAATTTGCTCATCCAACTGCTCTGGCTCTAGGTCAGTATCTTCGTTGTCAGGTATTTGGCGTTCAGTAACCATACGCTCAAACGGCACATTGACACTCTCGCGATGACGATTAAGCTGATCTAATAAGGCATTCCAGTTTTCAAAATTCAGGGTTACTGCTAGATTATGCTGCCACTGCTCATCGTGTGGTAAGCGCTGGGTCTGCTGATCATTAATCGCTTGAATCGCATGTTCCAGCCGGCGTAAGAACCGATATGCTGCCTGTAGCTGCTCGTAAGTTGAATGCTCTAGGTAGCCAAGCTCACACAATACTTGCATTGCCTGCAAGCAAGGTTTGATTTGCAGCTGTGGATGCCGGCCGCCATAGATAAGCTGAAATGCCTGTACGATAAACTCAATATCTCTAATGCCGCCCGCACCAAGCTTGATATTATCCAAGTCTTCACGCTGTGCAACTTGGTTTTGAATAAGAGACTTCATCTCTCTCAATGCCGAAAACGCACTGTAGTCCACATAATAACGAAAGACAAATGGCCTGATCAGCGCTTGTATCTCTTCATAAAATGGCTGGTCTATTTGCCCGACCACGCGTGCTTTTAACCAAGCAAAACGCTCCCATGCACGCCCATGCATCGTAAAGTACTTTTGTAATGCAGACAGATGAATGGCCAAATCACTTCCATCGCCCCATGGTCGCAGGCGCATATCTACTCGAAAGACAAAACCGTCAGCGGTCTTGTTATCGAGCAGTTTAATGATGCCTTGACCCAATCTGGTCATAAAGCGTTTGTTATCTATGCTACGTGTGCCTTTTTCTTTATTACCATTGGTCTCGCCGCGCGCTTGATGCACAAAGATTAGATCGATATCACTTGATAAATTCAGCTCTTGCGCACCAAGCTTACCCATAGCCATAATCGCCATATCATCAATCTGTACATTGCCTTGTTCATTGATAAAGGTCGGCTCACCATATTTAGCAACCAAGTGCTGATAGGTATAATCTTTAGCAAAAGAGATACAGCCATCTGCAAACTCAGACAACTCATCGGTCAGCTGTTCCAGACTGATCGTCTGCAAGGCATCTTGCCAAATCCAGCGCATCATCAACAGCATACGTAGGTGACGTAAGCCACTCATGACCTTAATTTCATCAGCGAGTTGATAGTTTTCATCTAGCGTATAATCTTGTATCAGATCATCGATTTGCTGGCGGGTCAGCGTACTATTCAATGGATAGCTACGCAAAAACGTCTGACACGAAACGGTCCGACTTTCCCAAATTTGATAAGCAAATTCGCTCGCTGTCTGCAGGACTTGCAGTTGTTCTACGGTAGGTTGATAATCTGTACCATTGTTCACACGTGAGGGCATAGCAGGTAACATAGTGACAAAAACTCCTTACATAGAATGGTAAGACTACGTGAACCTAGCTCATAAGTTTATTGTTTTTTCTTACGAGGCAGTCACAGCATCAAATAATAATACTCAGTGTGCCTACACTTGAGATAAAACCACGTTAAATAACAGTGACTCTATTTGGTTTGCGGCGCTTTATGTTAGCATAAACATCTTTGATAGAGACGACGCACCTCTCTTTTATGACATAACGCTATTTGATGTGACAGTATGATCCGCTGTATGTCGTATTATCAGTATAAATTCTGTTTTCTGTCACGCAAATTTGCACACAAGCACTATAATAATAACGACCAAATGACTTTATACAAAGCATTTATAGCAACTCGGTCATAATTTTTAAACTTTTATTTATAATATGTGATACTGCGCCTTATGACGACCACTACCCCGTTACTACTGATTACTGCTGACCCTAGTCACCCATTGGCACACTTGGCGTTACGCTATGCACACGCTTACCTGAAGGGCGCCGCGAATAGTGATGATATTGATAACAATGACACGAATAGTACAGGCAGCAGCGATAATGCTACCTCTGAACAACCCCTGCTCAATGTCTTCTTTTATGGCGATTCGGCTCACATAGCCAATCGCTTGCGTTGGCAGTCAGCCGATCAATTAGACTTGACCAAAGAATGGCAGTCTTTGGCTGAGCAGTATCAGTTACCCTTGCCTGTCTGTGTCAGTACAGCACTCAGCCGCGGTGTAAGTGATATGGACAACAGCTCACGCCATCAGCTTGACGGTGCCAATCTTGCGACAGGGTTTACATTAGTGGGACTCAGTGAGCTTGCGATGATGATGCAGGACGACTGTCGTTTGATACAGTTTTGATAGCGTGCCGTTTGATGGTTTTTTTATTAACATCACTGGTAGCGGTAACTATTTTTAGGAATACATAATGAGATTATTAATTCAGCTGCATACGCCCACTGAAGCAGCAAGCTACGAAGGATGTGCACTTGCGCTAACTCTAGCGACGTTTGGTCATGAGGTGCAACTATTCTTAGATGCGCCTGTCTTTGGCTTATTGATGCAATCTGACTCGCGGCTGCATGGCATGATTCAGTCACTTGAGCTTTACGATATGCCCGCAGCTTGGCTACCTGATGATGTCTTTAGCGGCTGGGTCACTGGTATGCTACCGATAGATCTGGCATCACAGCTCACACTCGTACCAGAGATCATAAACTCACAAGACTTTGAGCAAATCTTAACCTTTTAAATCGTCCTATCATTCAGACTTTTTATAAAAAACAAAGCACGTAATCGGACACCTTTATGGCAACTTTATATCAATTGCATAGCACGATGGCTACCCTTAGACGCAGCACCGAAGAAATGTCTCGCACTTGGCGCACGGGTGACAGCATCCTTCTGCTTGGCAGCACCCCTGCTTTTATCGACTGGCTCAACGCTTACTTAAATGATAGCGATATAGGTGATATTGCTGGTATTTATGCATTGGCAGATGACATTGCCCAGCTCACAACAAATACAACTGCCAAGCTTAATTTAGAGACTAAGTTGACTGCTATTTTAACCGACGCAGAATGGGTGAATCTGACTCAGAGCAGTCAGTTTGACAAAGTGGTGACGATTGCCTTATGAGTAATGACATGACCACTCACAACACTACATTACCGGCGGCTGATATCGAATTAGATCAAGACGGCCATCTGTGTGACCATACGATCTGGACGCCTGCTATCGCACAGCAATTAGCAGACACGTTAGAGGTTAATCTGAGCGATGAGCATTTAGAAGTTTTGCAACAAGTGCGCGCGTTTTTTGACAAATTTAATCACGCGCCAGCAAGCCGTCCACTAATCAAATGGCTACAAAAGACTTTGCCAGAACTCGATATTAGCAATCAAAAGCTACAGCAATTGTTTCATACAGGTTTGGTTGCGCGTCATGTCAATCGCTTGGCAGGCTTACCCAAACCACCAAACTGTTTGTAAGTGATTTATAGTCGATAAGATATGATAAGCGATAAGATATGATCGACGTCGCACTATAAAATCATCATAGATTAATGAGCAGTATCTAATACTTTACTGCTCATTGAGTACGCAAATACTTTTAAGTCTATAGTTATTGCTTTATAGAATCGCTATTTTGGGTCATAGACTGTCAATGTCTCATACCCAATACTACGACCCTCATCGCCCGTAAACCCTTGCTGTCGCCATATCTCGTACAAACAGATGGCGACACTATTCGATAAGTTCAAACTGCGCGAGTCAGCTAGCATGGGTAACCTCAGCCAATTATCAGCACCGATATCTTCGCGTATATCATCTGCCAGACCTGCCGTCTCAGAACCAAAGACTAGCGCAATATTGGTCATAGCAGCCTTATCAGATGCTTCAGAGTCCGAGTGCTTACCAAAGTCATAATCGTAGAATGGTTTGCTAAGCTTAGTCGTCAATGCGGTAACGACATGGCAATCAGTGGCTTTTAGTGCTTGCCTTGCAGCTGTCCAATCATCATGCACTTGCAAATGAGCATATTCATGATAATCAAGACCTGCACGGCGTAGCTTTTTGTCATCAAGCTCAAACCCTAACGGTCTGACTAAATGTAGCTGTGCCCCGCTATTGGCACACAGTCGAATAATATTGCCAGTATTGCTCGGCATTTTTGGTGCTACTAGTACGATATGGATGGTCATTCTTACTCCAAAAATATTCAGCGCTCTATTATTTAAATGTATGAGCGGCAGGTAATCGAAAGTTACAGTTTACTGCCAATAATTACATTTTGATACTGTGCAGCGTTTTTAACTTTCACTATGATGTCTGTAATGGATAACGCGATAGCATTTACGTATGACTGTCTCATCCAATACCCCTTCAGTGAAGCTTGAGCACGCGCTTAGCGTCACTGTTGTTATTTATAACCATTCATTTATCTTTGAGGATACTATTATGAAAAAAGTAATCATCGCATCTTTAACTGCTATGTTCGTTCTAACTGGTTGCAACACGTTCAAAGGCTTTGGCCAAGACGTATCAAGCGCTGGTGATGCTGTAACTGGCGGCGCACAAGAAGTACAAAACAAAATCTAAGGTCTGCTTTTTTTAGATTTTCAAAAGGGCTTATCATTAATTTGATAAGCCTTTTTTGTATTCTCACTTCGTTGCTATTAAACAATCACTCAAGTACGATTTTATAAAAACGCGCGTAATATCTGATTGAGATAACGCTGACCTAATATGGTCGGTTGCAACTGTGTATTACTATCTACAAGCAGCCCTTGTTTAATTAGACTGTTTACTTGTTCAGTAATCGCATCGAGCTTTAGACCTGTTCTATTTTCAAACAACGACCAACTAACACCACCATGTAAGCGCAATACGTTCAACATAAACTCGCTCACCAACTCTTCTTGATCAATCGCTTGCCAGCCAACCATCTTTGGTGTGATTTGGTGTATATCGGGCATCTCCGTGGTATCTGGATTCATTACTACATAATCTTTTGGCAAACGTGATTTGCTAAAGCGATAGATACCTGACGCTACTAACAAGTCATCTTCCATTTTATCTTTTACATCTGAAGAATGACTACCATTGCTATCGTTATGAGCAATCGTCACTTTACCATGTGCCCCAGCACCAATGGCTAGATAGTCGCCAAACTGCCAATAGTTGATATTATGACGACATGGTTTGTCTGACGCACCTGCCCACGCAGACACCTCATAGTTGCTATAGCCTAATTGCTGCAATAGCGACTGACCTGCTTGTTCAATATCTGCCAAATTGTCTTCATCGGGTAAAATAGGTTGACTACGGTAAAACACGGTATTTGGCTCAATAGTCAGTTGATACCAAGAGATATGCGTTGCACCAGCATCATGCGCCATTTGAATATCTGTTAGCGCCTCATTCATGGTTTGCTGCGGTAGACCATGCATCAGATCAACATTGACTCGTTGAAATCCAGCCGCTTTGGCAGCGCGTATCGCTGATAACGCTTGTACAGGATCGTGGATACGCCCAAGCACTTTAAGCTTATCAGCACCGAAGCTCTGTACGCCGATAGACAAACGATTGATACCAACCTCTAGATACTGTGCAAATGGTGCATGCTCAAGCGTACCAGGATTGGCCTCCATCGTGACTTCGATGTCTTCTGCAAATTCAAAACACCTACGCAAACCAATAAACAGTCGCTGATACTGAGCAATGGGTAGCAAAGACGGCGTACCACCACCGATAAATATCGAACCAATTTTTCGGCCCTGAGTTAAAGGTTGCTGCATTGCGGCGTCTAACAGTAAGGCATCGACGTATTCCTCATACATGGATAGCTCGCTGTCCATCGGTAGCTCATGCGAATTAAAATCGCAATAAGGACACTTCTTCACACACCACGGGATGTGAATGTAAAGAGACAATGGAATGTCGGTCACGTCTACCGCGATAGTATCCGTCGTTGGTTCAGTGAGACTTAACGTATTCAGGTCATTTGGCATACTGTCTGTATTCACTTTGGGCATAAATAAACTTATTTTGTAGTTAGCAATGATGATCGATATCGAAAGTAACGCTAGGATAGCGACTCGATGAGATAAAGAAAAGCCTATCTATCGTAAAGCTATTAACAAAGCCATGCATAAAGCCATGTACAAATCCCCTATTCATCATGGTAACTTATGGGCAGTATACAGAAGCTCTCCCTAAGTTCTATTAAAAACAGACCCTACTAAGAAAAAACGCTACTAAAAATGAAAGTATGTTTGAGAGCCAATCTGTAAATAGTGAGTTAATAAAAAGTTAGTTGATAAAAATTAACTCTAATAACTTTAAGAGTAAATTCAAAAATAAATAAAAAATTAAAGGACAGATATATGGCGTATTGGTTAATGAAATCCAACCCTAAATTTTTTGGTATTGAAGATTTACAGCGCTTGGGCACCGACGGTTGGGACGGTGTTCGTAACTACCGTGCGCGTAATTTTATGCGTGATGATATGGAAGTTGGTGACAAAGTGTTCTTTTATCACTCTAGCGCCAAGCCGTCTGGCGTCGCTGGTATAATGACAATCACTACAGCAGGGTATCCTGATCCTACTCAGTTTCACCCTGAGCATCGTCATTATGATCCTATTGCGACTGAAGAGGAACCTCGCTGGTATATGGTAGACCTTACTTTTGAGCAGGCTTTTACAGAGGTGCTGCCGCTATCAGAGCTTAAGTTCTTGCCTGCGCTTGAAGACTCACTATTACTCAGAAAAGGCTGTCAGCAGCTAACCGTGATTCCATTAGAGCCCAAACATTGGCGGGCGATTATGGATATGGCGGAGACACTTGAGTTGTTACCGGAGCAAACTCATTGAATTGGCTATTGTCCATCAGCTATGAAATAGAGTACAAAAAACCTAAGATTAGTGCCTGCATAGCGGCGCTAAAACATTGACATCATAGAGTGGCTTCTTTACCATCTTATTATGTATATGACCTGTTAATCCACTGCTTGGATTGACGGGTTATTTTTATTTTAGTGTCTTTACTTTTATTTTCATACTCTGTCTATCTACTTATGCAGCATTATAAGCTTGCTCATATTATTTATCGGAGTATTATCGTCGGCACTACTCTCTCCTTGCTACGTCAATCTTAGTCGATTGATAGCAGTGTTTGTTTATTAATAACAACTACCTTAATAACAATTACCGCAAAGAATAAAAAGTTGCTTACCATGGTTTTTCCATTGTCTTTCCAAGATTTCAAAAGCTACAGCTTACGTTTAGGCGTACTTGCCCTCCCTATCTTAATCACTCAATTTTGCCAAGCTGCACTTGGCGTGGTCGATGCCATCATGGCAGGTCAAGTATCGGCGCTCGATTTGGCTGCGGTAGCCGTTGGGTCTGGTATTTGGCTGCCGCTGTTTTTATTGGCCACAGGTGTGCTTATCGCAACCACGCCTCTGATTGGTGAAGCGATTGGTCAAGACCAACACGGCCAAGTACCTCATATTACGCAGCAGTCCTTATGGACGGCTGGTGTTATTGGCATTATCGGTTTTATCATTGTCAATTTGGCTCCCAATGTCCTTGGCATTATGGGTGTCCCAGAAAACATTCAGCCGATAGCGACGCAGTATTTGCATGGTGTCTCATTTGGTTTCCCAGCGCTCGCTGTATACGCTGTTCTACGTAGTTATTGTGAGGCACTGGGTCGTCCTGAGCCTGTGACTGTCATTAGCATCATTGGCCTGATCGCAGATATCCCTTTGAACTATATTTTTATTCATGGGTTATTTGGCATGCCAGAAATGGGCGGTGCGGGCTGCGGGGTGGCGACAGCATTGGTATTATGGATAAATGTCCTATTACTTGCTGCCTATACTAGCTTCACGAAACGCCGCGAATTTGTGAGCACACGCTTTTTTTATGGCTTTTCTAGCCCCAATCGTACACAGATTAAAAAGCTATTAAAACTTGGTATTCCTATTGGCATCTCTATCTTCTTTGAAGCCAGTTTGTTTAGCTTAGGTGCCCTTGTGATTAGCCCATTAGGTGAGCTAGCCACAGCATCGCATCAGGTAGCGCTGTCAGTGACTTCACAGCTCTTTATGATACCAATATCCGTCGCAATGGCTCTGACCATCATGGCCTCCAATCGATTTGGTCAAAAAAATCTATTAGCACTGCGCCAAGTGCAAGCCACAGGACTTATTTGGACCGTATTGATTGCTTTGGTTTGTATGCTTGGTATATGGCTATTCAGACCAGAACTGGCGGCAGCCTTCACGGATAACCCAGAGGTTAGGGCTCAGTCTATGCATCTGCTTATCTTTGCCCTTGCTTATCAGTTATTTGATGGCTGGCAGGTTAACGTCGCTGGCATATTGCGCGGCATGCAGGATACTACCATACCAATGTGGGTAACGCTCTTTTGCTATTGGTTAGTTGCCCTACCACTTGGCGTCTATCTAGTACGTTTCACTGACGTTGGCGCACAAGGGTTTTGGATGGCGTTGATTACAGGTTTGTTCTTATCATCTATTTTACTTACTTTGCGTCTACGCTATCAGCAAAAACGCTTAACTGTGCTATGGGGTTAAGCCAATTGCTCATGGATTGAATTTTATAATTATTGTTAGCGTTATTTGATTATACAGACTATAAAAAATCGTAGATATTTTCTTACTAAAAAGATGGCTTACGTCAAAATATGTAAAAATTCTCAGTTAACAACTGTACATTGATTGCTCATTGTCCTGAATCTAGGTATCATTAGCAATTAATTAGACAATATTTAGTTACACTATTTCTCGAATTTAGTACAAGGTCAGATAAAAACTATGGATATTGAAAAAATACGCACCCTCATCGCCCTTATGGAAGAAAGTGAACTGGTTAATTTAGAAATCAGTTCTGACGACGAGCATATTAGCTTAACTCGTCACTATGACGCGCCTGCGCCAACTATGATGGCCGCCCCAGCTGCGAGCGCTGCTCCTGCTGCCGCTGTTGAAGGCAAACCTGCAGAAAAAGCGGGTAGCGTTGAGTCTTCACCAATGGTAGGTGTTTTCTATTCAGCACCAAGCCCTAATGACCCACCATTTGTGAAAGTTGGTCAAAAAGTTCAGGCAGGTGATACTTTAGGTATTATCGAAGCCATGAAAATCATGAACCCGCTTGAAGCGACTCAAAGTGGTATTGTTGACGAAATCTTGGTAGATAACTCTGAAGTCGTACAGTTCGGTCAACCTGTCATACGCTACAAAGCGTAACGATATTTGCCATACTTTATTTCATTATGACTGACTTTTGGTATATATACCGCGTCAATGCTAAATAACATGATGCTATGTATCGAAACTCAGTCAATGACTGACGCTTCGACAAGGATGAACCCATGATAAAAAAATTGCTCATTGCCAACAGAGGTGAAATTGCCCTGCGCATCGTCCGCGCCTGTAAAGCGCTAGGTATCGAAACAGTAGGTGTCTACTCTACTGCGGATGCCAACTTGATGCACTTACGCTTTGTTGATGAGGCAATTTGTATTGGCAAGCCTAATGCTAACCAAAGCTACCTTGATATCAATACCATCTTAACTGCTGCTGAAATCACTGGTGCAGATGCTATCCATCCCGGTTACGGCTTTTTGTCTGAGAATGCTGAATTTGCTGAACAAGTAGAAGAAGCAGGATTGACCTTCGTTGGTCCTAATGCTGATCATATTCGCCTTATGGGCAACAAAGTTTCTGCCATTAATGCTATGAAAAAAGCGGGTGTACCAACCGTACCTGGTTCAGTGGGCGCTGTGACCCTACATAATGCTGAAGAGCAAGCACGCAATATTGGCTTCCCACTATTGATTAAAGCGGCTTCTGGCGGCGGTGGACGCGGTATGCGTGTGGTTGAGCGTTTTGACGAATTAGTCGGTCAGGTACAAGCGGCCAAACAAGAAGCTGAGCTTTGGTTCGGTGATGACACTGTCTATATGGAGCGCTATTTACAAAACCCACGCCACGTAGAAGTACAGGTACTAGGTGATGGTAATGGTAATGCTATCCATCTATATGACCGTGATTGCTCATTGCAGCGTCGCCATCAAAAAGTATTAGAAGAAGCCCCTGCTCCAGATATCCCAGATGATGTACGAGAGCCAATCTTAAAAGCCTGCGTAAAAGCGTGCGAGCTTGTTAAGTATCGCGGTGCCGGTACGTTTGAATTCTTGTTTGAAAATAACGAGTTTTTCTTTATTGAAATGAACACTCGTGTGCAGGTTGAGCATCCAGTGACTGAGATGATTACTGGTATCGATGTTGTGGTCGAACAGCTAAAAATTGCTGCGGGTTACGGCTTATCTTATCGTCAAAGCGAGATTGAGATCCAAGGTCATGCGATTGAATGTCGTATCAATGCTGAAGATCCGGCAACCTTTATGCCTTGCCCTGGTACAGTGAGTCAATTATTTACGCCGAGTGGTTCTGGCATTCGCTTTGACTCTCATCTATACCCTAATTATGAAATACCAACCTATTATGATTCATTGATTGGTAAGCTTATCTGTCACGGTCAAACTCGTCAGCAAGCTATTGCTAAGACAGTTCATGCACTCGATGAGCTGATTATCGAGGGTATCAAAACCAATATACCGCTGCATCGGGATGTGATTTTAGCTGATGATAGTTTTACGCGTGAAGCGCAAAATATTCATTATCTCGAAAGAGAGCTACTGACTTCAAATAAAGATAAGAAAGAGTCATAGACTAAAGTATTCGTGGAGCTCACTAAACTTAATAAGTTTTTCTGCAACTCCCATGTAAAAAGCATATAAAAAACCGCTATTAATATAGCGGTTTTTTTATGATCAACAAATTCTAAGACATACGTAAAGTACAATGAATGCTCTTGGCTATGGCAGCACTCTATTGAAGTTCATAAAGCATTCGTTCCCATCAGGATCAGCGCACCACTGCATCTGATTGCCATCATGATTGATAAATGCAATCAATGCTTCATCAGTCTGGTCTATTTGATTGCCTGAGCAGTCGACTTCATTATTATCATAAACCGTTCTAATAGCAATAACTGGCAGTCCTTCTTCACGGTGGGTAACCAGATAGCGGCCGTATGTCCACTCTTTGCCACTGACAGACCACATCTCATTATCCGAACTAAAGTTATATAGCTCACGGCACTGGTCAGACTTACCAACTGAGGCAAGTAAGTTTTTACTAGTAGTTGGTTGAATATTTAGAACCCGCTCTTCACTTTGAGTCAGTATGCCACCATCCATGCCTTCCGTTACCTTAGGCTCTACACTGCTAAACTGCTGCACACTGTTTGATGCCGGCTGGTTGGCTCCTGCTTCCTTAGTTACTTCCTCAGTCATCATGGCATGAGTAGAATGAACGCTGCTATCCAAGTCTATTTCCCACTGTCCGGCAATGGCTGGACTAATATGAGTGGTGATGGTCGGCTTGGCAATAGCCTCACCGTTCGCAGGCAACGAAGCCAAAATAGATGCCAGCGTGAATGAAGCAAATGAGATAGGTTCCATAATTAACCTTTTATTTATAATATTTTAATATATACATTAGCGTAAGTCTTAGACACCCAAAACACAAGTAACATTATGCTATTAGCTACAAATAGCTAGTCCACACTTAACACTTTCCTTTCATTAAAAAAATAACGCCATAACTTCACTTGTTTGGCACAAGGAGCTATGACGTTATAAATATTCAAAACTTAGCACACTGTCAGTTTACTACCGTCTTATATTAAGCAGCTTCTGTATTTAGCGCTTGAGCAAAAGCTGATAACGCCCCTTTTAGCATGGCTGACACTGTACTGCTACAAGTACCGATGCCTGAATACACTTCGCCATCGACATTTAACTGAATGTACGCGGCAGCGTTGGCATTGGTTTTGTTATCACTATTGGTATCATCATCGATGCCATTACCGCTGTTATGATGCGGGTTAATCGCATGCTCTGCATAGTTAATGATATGCAAGGATTTGCCAGTATGCTGCGCAAGTCCATCAATAAACGATGATAATGGGCCGTTACCAGTACCATCAATATCGATGGTATCGCTATTCATCTGTACTTGACCACTGAAGTAAACCGCGCCGCCTTTATTGTTTACGCTATAGTCTAGTAGTTCAAACTTACCCTGCTGCAAGTAAGTATCTTCAAAGGTCTGTAGGATTTCATCATTCTGCAACTCGCGTGCAGCCGCTTCTGCTTGCTTCTGCACCACACGGCTAAAGTCAATCTGCATCCAACGTGGCAAGTTAAAACCATAATTACGCTGCAAGATATATGCGACGCCACCTTTGCCCGACTGGCTATTGATACGTACCACATCTTGATAACTACGACCAATATGCGCAGGATCAATAGGTAGATAAGCTACATCCCAGACATTGTCGGTTTCACTCTGATTGCTTTCATTGTAATCGAGAGATTTTTTGATAGCGTCTTGGTGTGAGCCACTAAATGCCGTGAAGACCAACTCGCCTACATAAGGATGACGAGGGTGCAACGGTAGATTATTGCATTCGCTCACAACCTGTACGATTTCACTCATGTTGCTAAAATCAAGCTCAGGATCGATGCCTTGGCTAAATAAGTTCATGGCCATTACCATGATATCCATGTTACCTGTACGCTCACCATTACCAAGCAATGTGCCTTCGATACGATCTGCTCCTGCAAGTACACCTAACTCAGCTGCCGCTACCGCACAGCCACGATCATTGTGAGTATGCAAGCTCACAATCACATGCTCACGCTGCGCTAGGTTGCGGCAGAAGTACTCTACTTGATCGGCAAAGACATTGGGCATAGACGCTTCAACAGTCGCTGGCAAGTTAAAGATAACTTCCTGACCTTTTTGTGGCTGCCACACGTCACACACTGCATCGCAAACCTCTACGGCATATTCAGTCTCGGTCTGGCTAAAGCTCTCTGGCGAGTACTGAAATACCCAATCTGTCTCAGGGTACTTCGCTGCATATTCTTGCAATAGCTTGGCACCTGCAATAGCAATATCTTTGATTTCAGCTTTATCTTTGCCGTAGACTTTTTCGCGTTGTACACGGCTGGTTGAGTTATAGACGTGGACAACCGCACGTTTAACGCCTTTTAATGATTCAAAAGTACGAGCAATCAAATGCTCGCGCGCTTGTACCAATACTTGTAGCGTTACATCTTCAGGTACGTGGTTTTCTTCGATAAGCTTACGTGCAAAGTCAAACTCTACCTGCGCTGCTGACGGAAAACCAATCTCAATCTCTTTAAAACCAACCTCTACTAAGGTCTTAAAAAAGCGCATTTTTTGTTCAATCGTCATCGGATCAATCAGTGCTTGGTTACCATCACGCAGATCCACACTTGCCCATATCGGTGACTTCTCAATCGTTTTGCTTGGCCAAGTACGATCTGGCAGCGATGGCGCAAATGCAAATGGACGGTATTTACGGAAGTCAAAAGCGGCACTTTTTGGTGTGATCTTTGCAGTCCCTGTGGCTGCAGTGTGCGTGGCTTGGTCAGACATAATCAATCCTTAGATGATATGGTTATTGATATATTTAGCTAGGCGATTAGCTGTTGAATAGAGCATTATTTACCATATGAGATAACTAGTGTTCATACCATAATAATATCAAAGTTTAACAGAGAGAAACCTGCTTTCTTTTACTTTATTTTCTGTTATTTTAGTGGAAAAACACAATTTAGACATTATAATCGAATAAATCCACTATTAAGGCTTAAGAAATGCCAGACAACCATATTGACAGTACAAGCACAGCAGGTATAGACGAGATAGATAGGCAGTTATTACGCTTATTGCAAACGCAGGCGCGCATGAGTATTACTGAACTCGCTGAGCGCGTCAATCTGTCTGCTACCCCTTGCGCACGTCGTATCAAACGCTTAGAAGACGCAAACATTATCACCGGCTACCACACCAAAACAGATGCGCAAAAGCTTGGCTATCCGCTCGCTGTGTTTATTGCTATTAGCATGGATCGCCATACAGCAGAGCGTTTTGAGCAGTTTGAACGCAAGGTTCAGAGCTTTGAGGAAGTCATTAGCTGTAGTATTGTCACAGGGCGTACAGAAGACTATCTGATTAAGGTTAGAGTACGTGATATGGCACATTATGAAGAGTTTTTATTGCATCGTCTCAATCGTATCGAAGGTGTGGCTCAAGTTCATACCAGTTTTGAATTACGAGAAGTATTTAGCCGTAGTGTGGCTTAGATACTCTACGCGGTCGTTGGTGACTGTCGACGGAACCAAACCAATAGTACAAACCCGATCATTAATCCAATGGCAGCGACCAATAACCCTGCATTGAAATTACCATCTTTCCCTGCTAGTGCTACTGTCACCAAAGGTCCTAAAAACTGCCCCAATGCATAAGCCAACGTTGCTAAGGCAATCAATAAATTAGAATAGGCCGGATTGATATTTTTAAACAGCGTCAGTGTCATCGATACCATACCAACAAAGGTCAGACCCAAAATGGCAGCATTACCATATAATCCAAGCGCACCATCAAACCATATAGGCAAGCACATACCAAATGCTTGCAATACCGTCAGCCCCATCAAGGTTTTTAGCTCACCAATACGTTTGGCAAGCGCGCCCCATAAGGGGTTTGACAGCATCGCAAAAATACCAACGACCAACCAAATCATCAATCCAGCATACGTCTGTGTCGTTAGACGCTGCGCTGCCATAACGGGTAAAAAAGTTGCTGAACTGATATAACCAAACCCTGCCAGTACGTAGCTAACAAAAAGTAAAGTAAGCGCTTTATGGTGTCCAGAGATGGCTTCATACAAGGAGCGTTTAAAGTTTAAATAGGCCTGATGCACTGACACGTGCTGTTTCTTATCAGTCTGCTTTGAGTCCAAACTCTGTACTTGTCTTGGTTTTACTGTATAAAGTAACCATACGAGCGGTAAACTGGTGAAGCCTGCTACTAGCCAAATTACAGCAAAGTGATGACCTAATTTTAATAGCCACCATGTCACTATGGCAGAGGCGCTAATGCCTACACCAATACCTGCATAATGGACTGCTGACAATACAGAACGGCGTTCAGGGCTAAGGTTTTGAATCACAAACGATGAGCTCAATATCATCGCTACGCCACTTGCAATACCTGCAATTAAGCGGATGATATACCATAGCGTGAGGGACATATTTGGTACGACCAGTAGCATCGTTGTGATAACGCTAATAATCGCCCACAGCGTCATCGTCTGCCATGTCGAGCGCTGAGGCACAAACATAGCGATGAGAGCGCCAATAAAGTAACCGATATAATTGATTGATGCCAGCCAGCCTGCGATGGTCGTTGATAACGACAATTGCACCATAATATCAGGTAAGGTGGCGGTAAAGAGAAAGCGTCCGTAGCCCATAACGACAGCCATGCAGTACATGCCTATACAGGCAATGGCAGCTTCATTGGTAATCGTTGGAACCATACGGCTTTTAAAAGCAGTCATCATGACATAGCCATTTTTGCGGCAATTAGCACACAATCCTTTGTATTAGACAGTCAAAAGCATTAATAAATAGCTGGTTTGTTAGGGCGTGTCATCATTTAGATTGTGAGGCTTAAAATGAAAAAAATTGCAGCCAAACAAAGAAGAACTCGCTGCGAATATGAACCTATTGACAAGATTTCTGACGATGTTTGATAAAATTTAGCCACTTTAAGACCAACAAACGTATCAATGTGCTAATTGATGACATACCCTAGGTCGATATAAAGCGCCAACAAAAGCTACAATACGTTTAACGTTGGCATCTCTACTGTATCTTGCCCTAGCATTTGTACCCGCTGATCGCTAAACATATCCATATCAGGTGCTAGCGTACGCATAAAACGGTCAAAATACAACATCTGTTTGGTCAATAAAGCAAAATCGCGTGGAAAATGGATACCATGGCGTTTGCCAACTTCGACAATCTCAAGCATCATTTTATTAAGCTCATCGGCTTGCTCTTTACTATTAAACGGCACACCACTGGTAAAGGTCTTATCTTCTGCCATGATAGTTGTCATCATGCGTTGCAAGTCATTTCCTAATGCAGTCACATCGACTTTATTGCCGCCATGCGTCATTTCCATATCAATCATATGGCGCGCCATGGCTTGATAATCACTGTCCTGCATGGCTTGCATCATACCCATGCACGCACGCCAGCTCTCGGCTTTTAATTTACCGACGATACCAAAATCTAAGAAACCAATACGGCCATCTGTTAATAGCATCAAGTTTCCCGCGTGCAAGTCAGCATGGAAACTATTGCATAGCATGAGACTAGCAAACCATGTGTTTAAAGTGTCTGCCATGACTTGAGCAGGATCTGCACAGTACTGACGCATAAGTGACTCATCGACCATAGAGACGCCATATAGACGGCTCATCGTTAGTACACGCTTGGTAGTAAGCTCTTCATAGACGGTTGGTGCAACGACACGAGTATTGCCTGATACCGCCAAGAACTGCTGAAAATCGCGAATGTTCTGCGCTTCAGCGATAAAGTCAGTCTCAGCAAGCATACGTAGACGGATCTCGTCAATAATCGGCGCGATACTCGCAAACCTCATCGATGGCATCAGTATTTCAAGTAGCTTAGTCACGCCATGTAATACGCCCAAATCGGTCTGCATGATAGTCTCAACGCCAGGCTTTTGTACCTTTAGCACCACCTCATCGCCATTATGCAGACGTGCCGCATGGACTTGAGCAATAGAAGCCGACGCTAACGGTTCTGAGTCAATATGCGCAAACGTATTATCAAGCGTCATGCCGTTGGTCGCCAGCTCTTGTTTTAACATCTGCTCAATATAAGCATAAGACAAAGGTGTGGTTTGATCCAAGCAGCTCTGGAAAGCTTTGACATAATCACGTGGAAACAGTGACGGTGTACTGGCAATAAACTGACCGATTTTGATATAGGTCGTACCTAACTGCTCAAAGGTTTCTTTGAGTAGCATCGCGTCAGGTTTCTCACCTTTTGCCACTCTTAGCGCAGACAGACCTGCCACACTCGCCGTTTGGCGAACACGATTGACAACATTAAAAGTATGCTTTAATAAATGCGGACGATGAATTTTCATAAAAAACAACTATGGTAATAAGAAGGATGTTTGAAGATAGGCAATACAATATAAAAATGCGTTAAAATCAGATTACTCAGTTATAGTCGGTTCAATATAACTTGGATGCAAAGAAGGCGAGTGAAAGCACTACCAGTCGTAGACTAAGCGAGCCTGACACCGTATCCAATTTATAGAGGATTGACTATATGACTGCTACAGACAGGACACTGCGGGTCTTTTCGATAGCCCATTAGCCGCTGCTGCATTTGACTACCATCCCATATGAGCAGCTTGTTTGTCAGTGGATTTTTGGTTAATCCCAAGTACTGCAGTGCAGCATTGGCTTGAAGGTTACCCATAACGGCAGTGGTACTAGCTAGCACGCCTGAATTGGCACACGTACGTTCGTCAGCGGCTTCATCAGGTACTACTGAGCCGAATACGCAGTGATAACAACCAGTATCGAGCTGGGGTTCGAACAGTGCTAACTGTCCTTGCATCGCAATCGCTGAGGCTGATAGTAGCGGGATTTGATAGCGCACGCTGATACGATTGATGATGTCGCGCGTGGCAAAATTATCAGTACAGTCTAAGAGTAAGTCAGGCTTGCCTGCTGCCATATCGAGCAATTCATAAGCGTTGTCCTCATCTAATCGTGCGACTGTGCCGAGAGTCTTTATCAAAGGATTGATGCGCGCTAACATATGCGCTGCGGTCAATGCTTTAGACTGACCGATATCTTCTGGCAAAAACAGCGTTTGCCGTTGTAAGTTGCTCGCCTCAATCTCATCATCATCAATCAGATGAACATGACCCACTCCAGCCCGTACCAATGTCTCAGACGCAGGACAGCCAAGACCACCTGCCCCTATCATGACCACACGTGCTGCCTTTAATCGCAGCTGAGCATCCATGTCCCAACCGTCTAATAATACCTGCCGTGCATAACGAAGTAGCTCATCATCCGATAGCTGTACCAGCTCTTCTGCCATATTTATCTGCAACCTATAATCAAAGAAATCTACTCGTAAAACGTGTCTACTGAACTTGTCCTAGCGTCACGCGATCGTTACCACCATAATCTTTTACGGTATGCACTGACTTAAAGCCACTATCTAAAAATATTTTTCGCACAGCATCACCTTGATCGAACCCATGTTCGATAGCCAACAAACCATCTACGCTTAGGTACTTCGTTGCCTGCTGGACGATATGCTCGATATCAGCCAAACCATGATTGGGTGCACTGAGCGCACTGATCGGTTCAGCTTTGAGACCTATTAGATGCTCATCTGTCTCGTCAATATAAGGTGGATTGGACACGATGATGTCAAAACGCTGCTCATCACCAGTCGGCAACGCTTGATACCAACTGCTCTGAACAAATTCAATGTTAATAATGCCATGATTGACCGCATTGTGCTGAGCAACTTTAAGTGCCTCTGGCGATAGATCTACCGCCACGATTTGCCAGTTAGCCTGTTTCAGTTTCAACTCATGAGCCAGACTGATAGCAATACAACCCGAACCTGTACCTAAGTCCAGCAATCGTTTATTACTAAACTGTGTTGGTCGTTTATTTATCCAGTTTAGCACCTGCTCGACCAATACTTCGGTATCAGGCCTAGGAATCAACGTATGCTCATTCACGCTAAAATTAAGCGACCAAAATTCTTGTTGCCCAGTCAGATAGGCAAGCGGTATGCCTTGCTGCATTTTTACCACGCCGTCATTGAACTGCGCCATCTCTCTATCAGTTAGCTGATAGTCTTCGTTAGTCATCAACGCTATCGCAGGCTGGTCAATGACATGCAATAACCAATCGGTTAGCCAAAACGATGGCAGCTGATTATTCGACTCGCCATTCGTTAGCTGTTGAATCTGCTGCTTGATTTGACGAATGGTGGATACGGTCATAGTTAACTCTTAAAAAACAACGAATAAATAAAGGTAAAATGCTGCTTAGCCTACTCTGACGCGCGTGGTGGCTCTTTGGTATCGCTTAGGTTAGGATTGGTTTTGCTGAGCTTGTCACCTGTCCCGTTACCACCGCTTCCATCATTATTGCCATCGCCATAAATATCATCATTATCACCAATGACAATATGTCTATCAACAAAGTAAATCAGCGCCAGAATTGGAATACCAATAGCAAAGGTAAAGATAAAGAAAAATGGATAGCCCATGTTGTCAACGACAGCACCAGAATAGCCGCCCATTACTTTTGGTATTAGCGTCATCAGTGAGGAAAAAATCGCATACTGTACAGCAGTAAAGCGAATCGATGTCAGTGCTGATAAGAAAGCAATAAAGACCGCACTTGCCAATCCTGCAGCCAAGTTATCAAATATGACCGCCATATACATGATAGGCAAACTGCCCGGATTGTAAGTCAACACCACAAATAGTAAGTTAGTGGCACAGGCTAAAATCGCACCGATCATCATAGCGTGCATAATACGAAAGCGTTGAGCCAAAATACCGCCTAAGAAGCCACCTGCAATTGCCATGATTACACCGACAAGCTTTACCGCATTGGCGATATCTGTTTTGCTAAAGCCCATATCTTGATAAAAGACGTTTGAGATCACGCCTGCAACGATATCTGAGATACGGTATAGACCAATCAAAGCCAATAGTAGCAGGGCTTTTTTGCCATAACGTCGGAAAAAGTCTAAAACAGGCTCGATCCATGTTGCCATCGCTACTTCTTTTTTCACCAGTCCTACTTGTACCAGTGCATAACCTGCCACCATTGCAGCGCCTAGGCTTATTAATAAGTGCAAGGTTTCTACAAAGAAGCTAGAAAACGCGCCTTCAAACTCTGGCAGGACTTGCCCCATCAATATATAAGCAGCGATAAAGGCAATCACTGAAAATACAAACAACGCTACCAGTCTGACGTAGTCTTCGCGGGTCTCAGCGACTAGCGGGGCTTTGTTAATGATTTTTGGTTGATTAATAATGAAGTACAGCAATAACAATGGCGCGCAGGCGATCAATGCTAAAAAGTAAAATTTAATCGCTGGCATCACCATTAGTGGTATCAAAGCTACTGTGCTATCAAATACTGTATTGATCAAAATATTGATTAGATAAATAACACCAAACAATAGACCTGGAATAAGCAGTAACGCCGAATAAATTAGGAATACTTTTAAGTTTCCCTTCTGTTTTTTATTTTGCAGGGTCTCAGCGGTTGGCTCATAACTGGCAAAGGTCGTTAATACCCCTAATGTCATGACCCCTGCCATGATGTAATAGGTATTGCGCCACGCTTCATAGCTATAAAACGTCTCATTTGAGCCAAAATAATCAGCCAAATATAACGCGCCTGCTCCTGCGACAATCATACCGATACGGTAGCCTGACACATAGATAGAGGACAGGATAGACTGCATAGACGGCGGTGCAAGCTCAATACGGTACGCATCAATCACGATATCTTGCGTCGCAGAAGAGAATCCAAGCAACACGGCCGCGCCTGCCATGTAAACCAAGACATCTTCGCTGACAGGATTGACTCTTGCCATCAGAAAAATTGCCAACACAATAAGCAGCTGTGATACCACCATCCAACTACGACGACGCCCTAGCCACTTGGTCAAAAACGGCACAGGGAGCGCATCAATCAATGGCGCCCAGATAAATTTGAACGAATACCCCAATGCTGCCCAGCTGAACATAGTGACGACACTACGATCAATGCCTGCTTCTCTCAGCCATAGCGATAGACTTGAGAAAATCAGCAGAATGGGTATACCCGCTGAAAATCCCAAAAACAGCATAATAATGACACGAGGATCGAGATAAGCTTTTGTAGCTTCGCCCCATGACTTTTTGGCAATTGGTTGATTAGGCGGTACAGATTTGACAGCAGACATAATAACTCACCAACAATTCAGACAAAGAACACAACCGCGCACAATTTTTATCAATCTTTAGAATCAGTTATCGACAAAGGGATCGATAAAAATTGCTCTACGTTGCTCCAATACTATCATTACAACAAAATCCAGTTATGGTACTTGAGAACCTTTATCTTGACTAGATATTTTTGCATTAACTTAGCAATTACAAGCCATGTACAGTCACTTATATTTCTTAATCGTAACGTAAAAAATGCAGTGTCTTATCAAGGTTATCTTAGCTGTCTTTTTTATTGCTAATTTCTATTTTAAAAGATCTCTGACAATGAAACGGTTTATAGGTAATATAAAGATAGTAGTAAAATTGACGCAGGTTAACTGGTTAGGTGCAATCTATTGTTTTACTCCGAACTGGCGATGATAAGTACAGGCGTTAATAACGATTCAGATAAACAAAACATCAAGCTTTTTATGATTAATAATTTAAAACTTATAATTCTTATATATTAGTTTTATAAATCCACTCAGCTTAGTTATGCTTTGTACATAAACAACGACTACCCAAATTAACGGTTTGTTCTTTCTAATATCATAGCCTAGGAGTTATACCATGTCCGACTCAACCAATAATTCAACTGACAATGAAAACACAGCAAATGCTAGCGGCTTTCCTATAGATCATGGCAGTAATACGGAATCAACCAATACCACCTATGACAAAGGTGATGGTCAAGGTCCAACGATCCATAGCGAAAACGTTGATAACTCACACGAGCCTCAGCGTCCGAGCATGGGTGGCTGCCCTGTTATGCATCAAGCGCATACCACCACTGCTTCTGCTGCGACAGATTGGTGGCCAAACGCGCTTAATCTAGATATCTTACATCAGCAAGATTATAAAACAGACCCAATGGGCGCTGATTTTGATTATGCTGAAGCATTCAAACAGTTAGACCTAGAAGCAGTCAAAACTGATTTAAAAAGCTTAATGACAGAATCACAAGAATGGTGGCCAGCTGATTGGGGACACTATGGTGGTTTGATGATTCGTATGGCTTGGCATTCAGCTGGTACGTATCGTCGTGCTGATGGTCGCGGTGGTTCTAATACTGGCAATCAACGTTTTGCGCCATTGAACAGCTGGCCTGACAACGTCAACTTGGACAAAGCACGTCGTCTATTATGGCCTGTTAAGAAAAAATACGGCAATAAATTGTCGTGGGCTGACCTTATGATTTTAGCGGGTAACATGGCTTATGAGTCTATGGGCTTTAAAACTCTAGGTTTTGCTGGTGGTCGTGCCGATATCTGGCATCCAGAAAAAGACATCTACTGGGGTTCTGAGCGCGAGTGGCTTGCCGCTACCAAAAACCGTTACGACAGTGATGAAGAGCGTGAGTCATTAGAGAATCCTTTAGCAGCGGTGCAAATGGGTCTAATCTACGTCAACCCAGAGGGTGTTGATGGCAATCCCGACCCAATCAAAACAGCACAAGACATTCGTACTACGTTTGGTCGTATGTCGATGAATGATGAAGAGACGGTTGCTTTGACAGCTGGTGGTCACACGGTTGGTAAGTGTCACGGTAATGGTGACGCGACGATACTAGAAGATGAGCCAGAAGGCGCTGACATCAAAGAGCAAGGCCTAGGCTGGCGCAACCCTAAAGGCACAGGTAATGCAGGCGATACCGTTTCAAGTGGTATCGAGGGCGCCTGGACCACAAACCCAACTGAGTGGAACTATGAGTACTTTGACTTATTATTCAACCATGAGTGGGCACTAACCAAGAGCCCAGCTGGTGCATGGCAGTGGGAACCTGTGGATATTAAGGAAGAAGATCGTCCTTTAGATGCACATGACCCAAGTGTACGTCATAATCCAATTATGACTGATGCTGATATGGCGATGATTAAAGATCCTATCTATCGTAAAATTTCAGAGAAGTTCCATAACAACCCAGAGTACTTTGATGAAGTATTTGCACGAGCTTGGTTCAAGTTGACTCACCGTGATTTGGGTCCAAAAACTCGCTACTTAGGTGCTGACGTACCAAGCGAAGATTTTGTATGGCAAGACCCTATCCCAGCAGGTAATGCAGATTTGTCAGCTGACGACATTGCAACCTTAAAAGCACAGATTTTAGACAGCAATATCGAACCTCGCGAGTTTATTATTACTGCATGGGATAGTGCTCGTACGTTCCGCGCTTCAGACTATCGCGGTGGTGCCAACGGTGCTCGTATCCGCCTAGCCCCACAAAAAGACTGGGCTGGTAATGAACCTGAACAATTAAGTCGCGTACTTGAGGCGCTAACCACTATTCAGACGAACTTTGGTAAAGATATCAGCATCGCAGATCTTATCGTACTAGCAGGTAACACTGCTATCGAAAATGCTGCTGCCAATGCAGGTGTCGAAATCGAAGTGCCGTTCGATGCAGGTCGCGGCGATGCTAGCGATGAAATGACTGAAGCCGAAAGCTTCTCTGATCTTGAGCCGCTACATGATGGCTACCGTAATTGGATCAAAGGCAGTTATGTAGTATCACCTGAAGAGATGCTACTAGACCGTACGCAATTAATGGGTCTAACTGCTCCTGAAATGGTTGTATTGATTGGTGGTATGCGTGTCCTTGATACCAACTATGCTCAAAGCCAGCAAGGTGTTTTTACAGAGCGTGCAGGAACACTTAGTAACGACTTCTTCGTGAACTTGACTGACATGAGCTACACTTGGAATCCAGTTCAGACGGATAACAATGATGCACGTGCATTATATGAGTTACGAGAACGCGCCACTGGCAATGTGAAATGGCAAGCTAGCCGTGTAGACTTAGTCTTTGGCTCTAACTCGATACTACGTTCTTATGCTGAGCTATATGCACAAGATGATAACTTAGAGAAATTCGTTCGTGATTTCGTCAATGCTTGGAACAAAGTAATGAGTGCAGATCGCTTTGACATCGCTCAATAGATTGATTGTTGGTTTAGTGAGTACTACATAACTATTTGTTAGTCTACTCATCAATCTAATTAGTATATAAGTCACAGACAGCTATCTTTTCGAAGGTAGCTGTTTTTTTATGCTTAATAAAAACCGTTCTCTATAAATCATTGGCTCAAATGATCTCACTGACTAAAAAGCATTTACTGATTAAACAGTATTTATCGAAAAATAGTTTTTAGCATTGCAAAATACACATTCTATATTCATAATTATCATAAATTGATAGCTATTTATTATATAGAAGAATAATAGCTTTGTTTTACACTGCTTTATTACGGTATGTTCAAACATTTTTACTTTCATATACAGACAGGATTTGTATATTTATACAATAGGATTAAGTTATGGCAATCGACGTAGTGGTCAACCAACGACATTTGCAGATTCAGCTCAAACAGCTAGAAACAGTATGGCACACGGTGATTAACGGTTATAACTTAAGCCAAGCAGCGACCGTGCTACATACTAGCCAATCAAGCTTATCAAAGCATATTGCTGCCTTAGAAAACCAGTTGAAGACTGAAGTATTTGTGCGTCAAGGCAAACGTCTGACAGGACTGACTACTATGGGCACAGCACTTATGCCCCATATCGAGTCTATATTTGCTGAAATCCGTACCATTGAAAATCTAAGTTTAGACTTTAATAATCCTAATATCGGTACACTAACGATTGCTACGACTCACACACAAGCACGTTATGTACTACCGCAAGTGGTTAAAGAATTCAAAGATCGTTTTCCTAAAGTAAATTTGATTTTGCAACAGGCAGATCCTGAGACTATCGCTCAGATGGTCATACGTGGTCAAGCCGATATCGGTATTGCCACTGAGTCCTTGCTGCACAATAACTATCTTAGATGCTATCGTTACTATGACTGGACGCATCGCGTTATCGTACCGAGCGATCACGAACTGGCCAGCCAAGAGTCTATCGACCTGCCCACGCTTGCCAGCTATCCAATTGTGACCTATCACGGTGGTTTTACAGGACGCGGTGCAATTGACAAGACGTTTGATGAAGCAGGGTTAGAGCCAGATATCGTACTAGCGGCACTTGATGCGGATGTGATCAGCACCTATGTCGGTCTAGGCCTAGGTATTGGTATCATCGCAGAAATGGCATTTGAGCCAAGTCATTATCAAAACTTGACTGCCATACCCGTCGATCATTTTGGTCGCTTTACCAGTTGGATGGCTGTACGCGATGATGCAGAAATCCGTCAATATGGACGCGCTTTCATGGAGCTGTGCCAAAAGCAATTTGCAAATTAATGAGCATTTGTTAAATAAAGTATCTCAGACTTGCTTACCCTTACTAGACTAAGTTGTGGATGATAAAATAAATTCTAAAACGTTATCCAATGTTTGTTTTATTTATTGTTCACACTTGTATTGATATTTGGTCGAATGAAATTGATTAGCGACTAAATATCAATACATATTAACTTGCTCTTTTGTAAACAGGTGATACCGCTCATGGAAAAATTCGTAGCGATCATTATGGCAATTTTTGCCGCCCCTCTACTCATTGGCGGCGCTTATTTATTGTCCTTAGGTGGTAGTCCTTACTACCTCATTGCTGGCGTTATTATACTAACGACAGCTTTTTTATTGTTCAAAAAACACTGGAGTGCTTACGGGTTATATGCGCTATTTATCGTAGCAACCATGGTTTGGGCACTTTGGGAATCCGGATTTTATTGGTGGGCGCTAGCAACGCGCTTGGGCTTCCCGCTAATATTTGGTCTATTGATGCTTCTACCGTGGGTTTCTAAAAAGATGCACGGGCATCACACTCAAGTAACGACAGATACGGCTAATAGCGTAAGAACCACAAACACAGCTAAAAAGAACCCTCTTTATTACTGGGGACTAATGGGCAGTGTGGTTGTGGGTGCTTTGATTTCTTTTGGTAGTATGGCTAATAATGCCACCGACAAACTCGGTGAGCTTGATTTGACTGCTGCAAATGACGACGAGCAAAACGTCAGCTCAGATGAGACGTCAGCCAACCTCGGTGATCCATTATCAAACGGTCAGCAAACGTCAGATGGTGAATGGAGCGCGTATGGTCGTACTGACTATGGGCAACGCTACTCGCCACTAGACAAAATCAATACCGACAACGTCAAAGATTTAGAGCTGGCATGGCAAATTCAAACTGGTGATATGAAAGGTCCTAATGATACTGGCGAGACCACCTATGAGGCAACTCCTCTCAAGATTGGTAACGCATTGTATCTCTGCACTCCTCATAATTGGGTTTTAGCCTTGGACGCTGACTCTGGTGAAACTTTATGGAAATTTGACCCCAAAATATCAGGTGACCTACAACGTCAACATCAAACTTGCCGCGGCGTATCCTATTATGCTGGTCAAGCTGGTACAAGCACTACTCCTCCAGTAGCTGATAATCAGATAAACAGCAATAGCACCGACGAGATAGCTGTTGCTAATAAAGCGACCACGACCAGCCGTTTGATGGCAAAAAAAGTGGCTGGTAATACCTTTGGAAAAGCATCTAAGCAATGCGATGCCAAGATATTTATTCCAACGTCTGATGCCAAACTATACGCACTTGATCCAACTACTGGACAACGTTGTGAGAATTTTGGTGAAGATGGTTCGTTAGATTTGATGCACAATATGCCATTTAAACAAGATGGCTACTACTATTCAACTTCTCCACCGATTGTTGTCGGCGACACGATTGTTGTAGCGGGCGCAGTGAATGACAACTACGATGTTAATTCACCCTCTGGTGTTATCCGTGCTTATAATGTGAATACTGGTGAACTACTGTGGAACTGGGATTCAGGCAATCCTGACAACACAGCACCTTTTGATGTCAACGACCCCACTCAGACTTACAAAACCAGTTCACCAAACTCATGGTCAACGGCCAGTGCCGATGAAGAGCTTGGTTTGGTTTACTTCCCGATGGGCAACCGTGTACCGGATCAATTGGGTAGCTATCGAAATGCATCTGAAGAAAAATATGCAACGTCTGTTGTCGCTCTAGATATCGAAACCGGTGAGGCACGTTGGGTTCAGCAGTTTGTCCATCATGACCTTTGGGACATGGACACGCCTGCACAGCCAACCTTACTTGATCTAGATACAGTCGATGGCGTACAGCCGGCGCTGGTTGTGCCAACTAAGCAAGGCGATGTATATGTCTTGAACCGCGCAACGGGTGAGCCTATCGTACCGATTAATGAGCGTCCAGCACCGCAAGGGTATCTCATCGCAGGTGAGCACGCAGCGCCAACTCAGCCTTATTCTGGCTTGAGCTTTGAACCTGAACCACTGACTGAAAAAGACATGTGGGGTGCCAGTCTCATTGATCAAATGATGTGCCGTATTGAGTTCAATCAGCTCAACTATGATGGTCGCTATACCCCACCATCAACCAATGGTAGCTTGGTCTATCCTGGTAACTTTGGCACCTTTAATTGGGGCGGAATTGCAGTCGATCCTGAGAATGGCGTGATGTTCGGCATGCCAACTTATTTGGCATTTACCTCGAAACTCATTCCCAAAGAAACACTTGGCGATGCAGAGACCAATAAAGGTGAGCAAGGTGTAAACTCTAATGACGGCGCGGACTACGCAGTAGAATTGGGCCCCTTCTTGTCACCATTAGGTGTACCTTGTCAGCAGCCACCATGGGGTACAGTCGCTGGTGCTGATCTGGCCACGGGTGATATCGCTTATCAACGCAAAAATGGTACGGTACAAGACTTGTCTCCTATTCCTATCAAACTGGAATTGGGCGTACCTGGTATCGGTGGACCTATCATCACCAAAGGTGGCGTCGCGTTCTTGTCAGCGGCGACAGAAAACAACTTCCGAGCTTATGATTTGAAAAATGGTGACGTGCTATGGAATGTTCGTATTCCAGCAGGCGGTCAAGCGACGCCAATGACTTACTTGAACTCTAAAGGTGAGCAAATGGTTGTATTGGTTGCAGGTGGTCATGGTTCAGTTGGAACAACCATCGGCGATTATGTCTTAGCCTATAAGCTTGGTGATCAAGATAAATAATGTTGCATTTGGTTCTTGAGATAATGATTATTTAATCTATCATTATCTTATAATCGACTAATTAGAGAAGCAGGTAACTTAGGTTGCCTGCTTTTTTAGTGCCATAACCTAATGCCGCAACGTTCTTTTATAACTTTACTTACGGTCTATTTATCGATTATTTTGACCAACGATCACCTTTACAAATATAGAGTGATAATTATTAAGCGAGCTTAAAAACAGAGTTAGATAACTTTGTTATGATTCATTAACAGTGACTAGCGGCACTTGAAACTACCACTACCTATAAGCATATCAATAGAAAATAATTTATACACTACTGGAACATTTATGAGTCATAAAATCCCTTTGTCTTTTTTAGATCTTGCTCCTGTCCCTCAAGGCAAAACCATCGCTGAAGGCATCGCCCAAACAGTCGAAACCGCACAGCAAGCAGAAAAATCGGGCTTAAACCGCTACTGGATGGCAGAGCATCATAATATGCCGGGCATCGCCAGTGCAGCTACTTCAGTGCTGCTATCCCATATTGGTAGTCAAACTGACCATATTCGTATTGGTGCTGGTGGCGTTATGCTACCGAACCACGCTCCTCTCGTGATTGCTGAGCAGTTTGGTACTTTGCAGGCGTTATATGGCGACCGTGTAGACTTAGGTCTAGGCCGAGCGCCTGGTACTGATGGAGCGACATTTCAAGCACTCCGTCGACAGATGAAAGATGCGGAACGCTTCCCACAAGATGTGCAAGAACTGATGTATTTCCTAGGTAATGATACAGATGGCAGCCCTGTACAGGCATTCCCTGGCGCAAAATCAGGCATACCGATTTGGATATTAGGCTCTTCTCTATTTGGTGCGACTTTGGCTGCACATTTAGGACTACCTTATGTGTTTGCCTCTCACTTTGCCCCGCAAATGCTAGGGCAAGCAATTGAGGCTTACCGTGAGCAATTTAAACCGTCTGTCTATTTAGATAAGCCTTATGTCATGCTGGCTGCTAACTTATTGCTGGCTGATGATGATGCGACCGCTCAATATCACTTTACTTCAGCACAGCAGAGCTTTGTACGTCTGCGTCGTGGCGAAACCGGTCAAATGCCTAAGCCTACTCACGATATGGACAGTATCTGGAGTCAAGCAGAGAAAATGATGGTAGATAACGCATTGTCAGTATCATTCATTGGCTCTGTCGACACGGTCAAACCAAGACTTGCTGCGTTTTTGGCAACCTATCAGCCAGATGAGCTAATTGTGACGGCCAATATCTATGACCAAGCCGCTCGTATCCGTTCACTTGAACTTACACCGGAGCTAAACTTATTTACTTTACAATGAAATGAGACGCTTGCATAATTATTGATGAACCTTAACTGGATTTTTGACATGGAAGCAACTCCCATTATCGGTGCATCGCTCATGATTGGCTCGTCAATATTTATGTATATCGTCGCCTTTCTTGCAGTGATGGCTATCGGTGGTTATTTGACCTACCGTACTAGTCCAAAGCGCAAGCAGCGCCGTGAAGACAAGCGTAATAGTGAACGCTAAGTTAATATCAAAAGCCCTCTTTTCTTATTTGAAAAGAGGGCTTTTTTTAATGCTGCCAAAATCAGATAAAGCGAAAGTACTTACTTATTTAAAAATAGTATAAAATCTGCATTACATTAACCCAAGGGCACGTAACGTCGCTGCCCCAATCGCCATACCAAACATGCCGACAACAGTGGTAAATGCCAAAATATTAGCCGCTAATACATCATTACCACCCATTGCTTTTGCCATGACATAGCTGGCTGCAGCTGTGGGTGATGCGACCATCAAAAACAACACCCCCATATGCACCCCTGACAACCCGAACCCGAGCCCAACAGCGATCGCAATCAATGGTGCAATGACAATTCGCCCAATGCTTGCTTGCATGGATAAGCCCGAAGGATGCAACATAGATTTTAGGTTAATACTAGCGCCTGCACAGATCAGTGCTAACGGCAGGGCCACCGCTGCTAATAAGTCGCCAGTCGTATGAATCACACCAGTGAGTGGCGGTAGCGGCAGTGCTTTATAAACGAATGCCCCAACCAATGCCAAAATCAAAGGATTGGTCAGCAATTTTTTTACGATCATCGTACCGCGACTAACCCATGTGTCATCCACGCTTTTGGATACGCGGCTTAGGGTAATGACTGCTAAAATATTAAACAATATTGTCACCACGCCCATATAGACAGCACCGATACTTAATCCTTGCGCGCCGTAGGCGTTGGCCACGGTTGCAAGGCCAATAATGGCCATGTTGCTACGGAATACGCCTTGTACAAACACACCTTGATCTTCAGGACGCTTGACGAAGCGTTTGGCATAAAACTCTGCGCCAATAAATAATATAAACGTTACTAAGATACCAACCAAAATTAAGGTAATTTGTTTGCCGTAATCAACTTCGCTATCAACCACGCTAAAGAACAATAAACACGGCAAGCAATAATTAAAGACAAAACTTGATGCCTGATCGATAAAAGTTTGGCTTGCTTCGCCACGTCGTTGCATAAAAAAACCCAACCACATTAAGGCAAGGTTGGGTAAGACAATAGTAATAGCAAAAACAATAGCATCAATCATAAGTAGACTCAGTTCGGTGACAAGCCCATCAATACATGGACATCAGCGAGACAAATTAACAAGTAGTAAGAAAATTTACTTACCTAGTATAGAGATAAAGTAGTAAGTAGGACAAGGTTACAGGTGACTTTCTTTTAAAATTGACTTTTTTTTGACAAACAAAAGCCCGTAACGAAATGTCGTTACGGGCTTTTTATACTATAAGTGATTTATTATAAAAGGCTTTATTATATAGCTGTTATGAGTCCAATGCAGCTTTGGCTTTTCTATGCTTTTTAACCGTCATCGCCAATAGTTGTATAGCTGCAGGGGTTACACCGCTTACGCGTCCCGCTTGGGCTAGCGTCGCAGGACGAACTTGCGTCAGTTTCTGTACTATCTCATTGGATAGTCCCGACACAATACTATAATCAAAATCTAACGGCAGTGCTGTGTTCTCTAAACGCTTCATCTGATCAATATCTTCTTGCTGACGGTCGATATAACCGGCGTATTTGACAGAAATCTCTATCTGCTCACCCACTTGTGCATCAACGGTTGAGTCAGTGATAGCAGCGATGTCAGCAAAATGTATTTGCGGACGCTTTAGCAAATCGAAGGCCGTCGATTCTTTAGATAGCACTTCACCTGTTTGCTCAGTTACTTGCTTACCTAGTGCATTGCTTGGCGTTGCCCACATATCTTTTAGGCGTGAGGTTTCTGTCGAAATGGCTTCCATTTTTTCTTGATAAGCTTGCCAGCGTGCGTCATCTACTAGACCTAGCTTACGACCAGTCTCTGTCAAACGCTGATCAGCATTGTCTTCACGTAGCAATAAACGATACTCTGCGCGGCTCGTAAACATACGATACGGCTCGGTCGTACCATGAGTAATCAAGTCATCTACAAGCACACCAAGATACGCCTCATCGCGGCGCGGTGTCCACGTGTCAAACTCACTATTATTAGTCGTTTCGAGTGCAGCATTGGTACCTGCGAGCAAACCTTGTACGCCTGCTTCTTCATAGCCTGTCGTACCATTGATCTGACCAGCAAAATACAGGCCATCGATAGACTTGGTTTCTAGCGTTGGCTTTAGGTTTTGTGGATCAAAGTAATCATACTCAATCGCATAACCTGGACGGGTAATATGTGCGTTTTCTAAACCTTTCATACTATGAATAAAGTCTAACTGCACATCAAATGGCAAACTGGTTGAGATACCATTTGGATATAGCTCATGCGTGGTCAAACCTTCTGGCTCGATGAAAATCTGATGGCTGTCCTTGTCCGCAAAACGATGAATCTTATCTTCGATAGATGGACAATAACGCGGGCCTACACCTTCGATTTTGCCAGAGAACATCGGCGAACGGTCAAGGTTTTCACGAATGATGTCATGAGTGCGCGCATTGGTATGCGTGATATAGCAGTTGACCTGCTCAGGGTGCATAGAGACGTCACCCATATAGCTCATCACTGGCAACGGCGTATCACCCGGCTGTACGGTCATCACACTAAAATCAACACTACGCGCATCAATACGAGCTGGCGTACCTGTCTTTAGACGACCGACTGGCAGCTTAAGCTCACGTAAACGATCTGCCAATTTGATAGAAGGCTGATCCCCTGCGCGGCCACCATTAGAGTTCTCTAAACCGATATGAATCACGCCACCCAAGAAAGTTCCTGAAGTCAATACCACTGTTTCAGTCTTAAAGATAATACCTGTAGAAGTCACGACTGCGGTCGCACGACCGTTTTCAACCAAGATATCATCAGCTGCTTGCTGGAATATATCTAGGTTTGGCTGGTTTTCTAAGGTATGACGAATAGCGGCTTTATAAAGAATACGATCCGCTTGAGCACGTGTGGCACGAACGGCAGCCCCTTTACGACTGTTTAGTACGCGAAACTGGATACCAGCCTTGTCCGTTGCCAATGCCATTGCACCGCCTAGCGCATCAATTTCACGCACTAAATGCGATTTACCGATACCGCCAATCGCAGGGTTACAGCTCATCTGCCCGAGCGTCTCAATATTATGCGTCAACAATAAGGTCTGTGCGCCCATACGTGCAGCCGCCAGAGCAGCTTCTGTACCAGCATGACCACCGCCGATCACTATCACGTCATAATGTTTTGGGTATTGCATGTGTGCCTCACTTGACTCATAACGCTACTGATTGACGTATCCTATGTTCAAATAAGAAAACAGTCAGCAAATAAACGTCAGTCGAATTTATAAGAAGATAACAACTCAGATAAGTCGTTCATAATTGGTTAGAGCGTGTTCTTATTTTGAAAATGGTGATAAAAATGAGGTAAATTGCAGTCAAACAAGGAAAGTAGCGCAGATAATATCAGGATATTAACCAGCTATTTGACATAGTTTGGCAATATTTAACCATTTTTAGCCCATTCAGATGCTTTTGTTCAAACTAAGGACACGCCCTGAATAACCCGTAATTATAACAATTTTTTGATACTTAAAAAACGTTAGAACAAAAACTATTAAAATTAAGCGAAAAGTTCTCTACTCTGGTTACTGTCTTGCTAGTTGTTGCCTTACTAGGGCGTGTCTTCATCTCAAAAATGGTGATAAAAATGAGATAAATTGCCGTCAAACAAGAAAAATAGCGCAGATAATATCGGGATATTAAACAGCTATTTGACGATGTTTGACAAGATTTAGCCATTTTTAGCCCATTTAGATGACTATCGGATGAATTGAAGACACGCCTTAGTTACTGTTTTGATCGTCATTTTTATTATTATTGCCAGGACTAAGCGGTACGATCTGATCTGATTGACCACTAGACAGCATATGATGGCTACCATACCCTTCTGGATTGATCTGTAGATAGGCGTTCATTTGACCAATCGCCTCACCATCATCACTGGCCAAAATCTGCTTTTTGATGAGCTCAACTGGCGGTAATGGTAAGTTTTTAAGTAATGCCAAGCGCTGATGGTTATCACCCTTGTTGACTACCAATTCGATAAGCTGACGAGCATCGATTGGCAAATCTGGTGTGTTCTGTGCCAATAACGCTAAATGATAAGCACCTGCAGGATCTTGGTCTACAACGATGCGCTGCTCGATAGCCACATATGTCGCTTCAGTTGCACCGCCTGCCACACTAAGCTGATGAATACATTTAAGTGCTGAGTATGACTCATTATTAGCAATCTCAATGATACGCGTGGATTCGTTTTTTAAACGTTCACGGCGCTTTTCAATCGCCGCCTGCTCAGCCGCTTCTCTTTGCTCGTTTGACTGTTCAGTGGTTTGGTTATTCATAAAGCTCTCTTACTCATCTGATAATTATTATTTATATCGCTGACATCTTGGACACTATATGGGGGTAAATCCTATAAAAACAACGAAACCTAATGATATAGGCGCGTGGAAATAATAATAGGGACAATAATAAGTACGGTACTAACGATACTAATAGCGACAATAAAAAAACCCAAACAGCCATTAGATGACTATCTGGGTTTGCTGTGCTTATACCTTATAAAGGCTAATTGGACATTAAAGACATCCAATTAACACTTTTTAGTATTAAGCAGCAGGGCTGTTTGCTTCAACCAATGGCTTTAACTCGCCTGATTGATACATTTGCAGGATGATGTCCGATCCACCCATTAGCTCACCATCAATCCATAACTGCGGGAACGTTGGCCAATTAGCGATTTTTGGCAATGTTGCACGGATTTCTGGGTTTTCTAAAATGTTTACAAACGCAAATGGACGACCAATCTGAGTCAACACTTCGATAGAGCGCGCTGAAAAGCCACACTGCGGAAATTGCGGTGTGCCTTTCATGTAGATAATAACTTTATTGTCACGGATTTGATCACGGATCAATTGTTCAACGTCGTTTGCAGCAGTGTTTGGGGTTTGCTCACTCATAAAAGCTCCTATTGATA